>Ga0172377_10007781_pt1 | contig 11015 bp, 13 predicted proteins | sample Pumphouse3metaG_FD_119749 | JGI IMG/M metagenome (GOLD analysis project Ga0172377, IMG submission 119749) | Leachate microbial communities from a municipal landfill in Southern Ontario, Canada - Pumphouse #3 metaG | ecosystem: Engineered > Solid waste > Landfill > Unclassified | place: Canada... | reverse complement strand
GCATTATTCACAGAAGTGGAGGTTGCCAAAGTGGGGCACATGCCAAGCACTATCACAAAGATGGGATTTTCTTTAATAATACCTTTGGTTAATTCGGATACGAAGCTCATGGTTTGCCTCCTTCTGTATCGGGGTTACTCTGCAAATCTTGCTGTAACAATAGTATCTGTTCTTTAAGAGAGGAAGTGACAGTACGGCTGGTAATGGTGGCTCCGGTGAGGGCTTTAATGGCATTGGGAGGCACACCGCCGTCTTTATCTACCAGCAGTTGCTCGGCATTCTTGCCTTTGAACTGGTCGGTAAACGCAGGTTTGGTGGAGTTTGTGCCCAAGCCGGGGGTTTCTGTCTGCGAAATAACCTGTATGTTTATGAGCTTGAATGTTTTATCAATGGCAGCCATGGTTTTAACGGTGCCATTATAGCCATTCTTCGCGGCAGTAAAAGTGTAGCCCATAATTTCGTTAGTAGTTTTATCGCGAGCGATATAATAGGTTAAGGCTCCGTTCACTTCTTCAAAAGTAGCATTGGGGATAAGACCTTCACGGGCTTTCTGTGCTTCTTCAATCGCCAGAGCCTCAATCTTGGGCTTAGTAAGGGTGTTTACATAAGCCAAGAGAGCAGTGGCAACCACGCAGAATGCCAATAGTATCAAGCCAAGTTGGAGATATGTTTTCATTTCTTTATCCTCCCAAATGCTTTTGGAATGGTGAACCGATCTATCAGCGGAGTCATCACGTTCATGAACAGGATGGAATAGCTAACGCCTTCCGGATAACCGCCCACCAGCCGTATAACCACAGTCAACACACCGCAACCAATGGCGAAGATGATTCTGCCGTTCTTGGTTAGCGGGGTGGTGGTATAGTCCGTAGCCATAAAGAATGCTCCCAACATCAAGCCACCGGCAAAGATATGGAAGAAGGGAAGCGTCATGCTAAATCCGTTTCCTTTGATGGGACCAAACAGGAAGGTAAGCACAAACACGGTGCCAATATAGAACAGCGGGATACGCCATTCGATGATGTTTTTGTAAAGCAGGTAAGCCGCACCCAAGAGCAAAGCAAAAGCAGAGACTTCACCGATACAGCCACCGATGTTACCCCAGAACAGGTTTTTGAGGCTTTCCGGGTCTATCATACTGGTGAAGATATTGTTAGCGAGATTGGCACCATCGCCGGCAGTAGAGCCAAGGGAAGCCACAAAACTACTGTCACGCAGGGTTTGCACTACCTTTAAGGGTGTTGCGCCGGTTACTAATGCGTATGCCTTGGGCGAAACATTCTGCAGGTTAGTGGCAATCGCATCCAGGTTATTAAGTCCGCTGAGGTTACCTGTCTTAGGTTTCAGCCAGCCGGAAGTCATCAGGGTAGGCCAGGAAGCCAGCAGGAAGGCACGTCCCAAGAGAGCAGGGTTTACAGGGTTGTTGCCAAGCCCGCCAAATACTTGCTTACCCACGGCAATGGCAAAAACTGAACCCATAATAGGCAGCCATAAAGGTGCGCCGGCATTGATGTTATAGGAAAGCAGCATGCCTGTAAGGAAGGCACTGCCATCAGCCACAGAAATAGGGACTTTGCGTAGCTTTTGGATAAGGGCTTCCGTCACCACGGCAGATACCGCACCCAAAAGGGTTAGCACCAAAGCACGGATTCCCCAATAATAAACGGCGAAAACGAGGGCGGGAGTAAGCGCAATCACCACATTCCACATCACCATTGGGATCGTGGTTTTATCGTGAAAGTGGGGTGCGGAGGAGACAAGATATTTATCTTTCATAATTTCCTACTTCTTGGCTCGTTGAAGTTCGGCGTAGCGCACTTTACCGGTATCAATCCATTGCACCAGGCGAATTTGCGCCGGGCACACAAAGGAGCAGCTTCCGCATTTCATGCAGTCGTTCAATCCTGCGCTAACGGCTTTATCCAAATCTTTATACTTAACGGCGGAGGCAATCAAGCTGGGCAGAAGGTTCATGGGGCATACATCCACACAGCGGGCACAGCGCACGCAGTTCTTTTCTTCCATCAGATGAGCAGCTTTTTCGTCCATCAACACTAAACCGCTGCTGCCTTTGCCCATGGTTGCATCAAGATTTGGCAGGGCAAAGCCCATCATGGGTCCGCCGGAGATTACTTTGCCAACTGGCATGGTGGTGCCGCCACAGAAATCCACCAATTCGGAGAAGGGAGTGCCAATTCTTGCTTTAAGGTTAGATGGTGTTTTCAGCGGAGAGCCGGTAATAGTGATAATTCTATCGATCAAAGGTCTTTTATAGCGAACGGCTTCATAAGCAGCAAAGGCAGTGCCTACGTTTTGCACCACCACGCCAACTGCCATCGGCAATCCACCGGCTGGCACTTTGCGCTTTGTGGCGGCATAGATAAGCTGCTTTTCTGCACCTTGGGGATAGCGGAGCTTTAAGCTGATAACTTCCAGATTGGTTTCGTTCTTTAACAGCTTTTCCATCAAGGAGATAACATCAGGCTTATTGGCTTCGATGCCGATGATGCCTTGCTTGGCATTCACAATCTTCATGATTAGCTTCAAGCCACTGATAATGTCTTCGGCATGCTCCAGCATCAAGCGGTAGTCACTGGTTAAATAGGGTTCACATTCCACGCCGTTCAAGATAACCGTATCGATGGGTTTGTCTTCCGGAGGGGAAAGCTTCACATGGGTGGGAAAACCGGCACCGCCCATGCCACAAATACCAGCAGCAGTGATGCGGGCTTTCATCTCTTCCGCAGGGAGGTTCATGTAATCTGCTTCATCCACCAAATCCACCCATTCGTCTTTGTCATCACCGGTAATCTGAATCGCCATGGAGGTAGTTCCACAAGGATGGGGGAAACGGTCTATCGCGGTAACTTTTCCAGAGATGGAGGCGTGTTGATTTATAGAAACAAAACCTGATGCTTCCGCTATAAGTTGCCCTGTTTTCACCTCGTCACCAACGGCTACTACAGGCGTGGAAGGAGAGCCGATATGCTGAGATAGGTGAATGGTAACTTTCGCAGGCAGAGGAGCAATAGTAATGGGCGCAGATGCCGAATAATGCTTTTCATCATGGGGGTGAACCCCCCCAGGAAATGTCCGTAAACGCATTAACACTCCCAAGGCTTGGCTGTTTTCAAGCCTCAAATCTAAATTTTCGCCATAATTTAGGATAGGGGATAAAAGGCAAGTGTTTTTTTGCTGGTGGGGGTGTGTGATGGGAATGCCTGCGCTGGGAATGCCTGCGTCCTTGCAGCCATTGCCTTAACATTGCCCACCCAATGCCCTTATTAAGGGCAATGAGTGGGCAATGATAGGACAGGTCAGGCAAGTGAGATGTGTGATAGGAATGCCTGCAAGGAGACTGGAACTCCTGACAATGTAACTCCTGACGGTAGTAATAAAAGGGCTGGATAAGATTTTACTTGAACTAATTCGCAGGCTAATTATCTTGACCTTTCAGAAGAAATAACACAAGCTCAAAGGAGCGAAAGATGAAAGTTATAGAAGGAAAGCTTGTATCCAAAGGCTATCGCATCGCAGTGGTGGTAAGCCGTTTTAACGAGTTTATCGGTCAAAAATTGCTGGATGGTGCGCTGGATTGCCTCTTGCGTCACGAAGTGAAAGAAAAGGATATCAGTGTTATCTGGTGTCCCGGCGCTTTCGAGATTCCGATGATAGCACAGGAAGCCGCACTGGATAAGAATGTGGATGCCGTTATCTGTCTTGGTGCCGTGATTCGCGGTGCTACCCCGCATTTTGAATACGTGAGTGCAGAGGTTACCAAGGGCATCGCTCAGGTTAGCCTTGCCACCCGTAAACCCGTGATCTATGGTGTTTTAACCACAGACAGCATCGAGCAAGCCATCGAACGCGCTGGCACCAAAGCCGGAAACAAAGGCTTTAGCGCAGCTACCGCTGCCCTGGAAATGTTGGGACTACTTATTGAGATGAGAAATGGGTCAAAGGCGTAAAGCCAGAGAAATGGCGGTTCAGTGCCTATACTCGCTTGAGTTCAGTGAAGTTGAGCGTGAGTTTAGGGAATACGGGATGCTGAATGAATACCCGGAAGTGTTGCAGAGCCTCAGTTCGGCAGAGAACATCAATCCCTCTTCGCCGGTGTATGCCTTTGCCGATGAACTGGTGAAAAACACCATTATCAACATTGAAGATGTGGAAGCAGAGATTGATAAACATACCGATAACTGGAGCCTGGATAGCATTGCTCATCTGGATAGAAGTATCCTGTTCGTAGCAGTTTACGAGCTGCTGTTAACCGATACTCCCGCCGCAGTGGTGATTAACGAAGCTATCGAGATTGCCAAACGCTTTTGCAGTGAGCCTACTGCGAAATTTATCAATGGCATCTTAGATAGCATCCGCAAAGAAATAGTGCAAAAGAACAAAATGCACCCCTAAATAATGGATAAACTGAAAAGCTCAATCGGCATTTTTGCGCATAACGAAGCGGGGAATATCCTGGCTTTATTGCATGCTTTGGTGCAGCAGAAAACTGATGTAACCGAAATAGCCGAAATTATCGTAGTATCCAGTGCCAGTACCGATGGCACGGATGATATTGTGAGAGCTTTTGCGGTGGATCATCCGGTGGTTCGCCTCATTACCCAAGCCAAGCGGGAAGGTAAATCGGCAGCGATAAATCTGTTTTTAGCAGAAGCTAAACACGAGATATTGGTGGTGATCAGCGGGGATGTAATTCCTGCGGAACACACGATTGAGCTGCTGGTATCTGCCTTTAACGATAAAGAGCTTGGTGCTTGCGGTGGTAAGCCCGTACCGGTGAATCCCTATGATACTTTTATGGGCTATGCCGTGCATTTGTTGTGGCGCCTGCATCACCGGATGGCGTTAATCTCCCCTAAACTGGGCGAAATGATTGCCTTCCGTAAAGTGATGGATAGCATCCCGTCGGATTCCGCCGTGGACGAAGCAAGTATTGAAGCGATTGTGCGTAACAAAGGGCTTAAGCTGCGTTATATTCCCGAGGCGATTATTCACAACAAGGGACCGGAGAATCTGGCGGATTTCATCAAGCAACGTCGTCGCATTCAGAACGGGCACTTGTGGCTGGAGAAGCATCAGGATTATAAAGTGGTATCGCAAGATAAAGGCACTTTGCTGAAGATAATGGTTTCCGAACTGAAGGATGCCCCTTTTGAAGCCTTTAAGCTATTCTCTGTGATGGCATTGGAGATGTATTGCCGCGGTTTGGGAAGCTGGGATTACCACGTGAAGAAAAAGAATCCCTTCGCTTGGGAAATTGCCCGCTCCACAAAGAATCTAAGAAAGTAAGTTGGATAAATGATAAGTATATTATTCAGAATAATTGGATACTGGCTGATGAAGCATATCGGCGCACCACGTTTGATGCCCATGAACTATACCGTTAGCCTGCTCTACACCTGCAACTCGCGCTGTTCCACCTGCAAGATTTGGAAGAAACAGGCGAAGAACCTCAGCGTGGACGAATACAAGAAAATCTTTCGCAGCATCGGGCGTTCGCCGTATTGGATCACCTATAGCGGTGGCGAGCCCTTCCTGCGTAACGATATTGTGGAGATTGTCAGCGAGATATACAAGATATCCCGCCCTAGGATAATAAACATCCCCACCAACGGCTTGCTGGTGAAAACCGTGGTAGATAAAGCCGAAGCCATTGCCAAAGCTTGTCCCAAGGCGCAGGTGATTATCAATGTGTCCATCGATGGCATCGAAAGTCAGCACGATGAGATACGCAATGTGCCAGGGAACTATAAGAAGGCTATTTCTACCTTCAACGGATTGAAAGCTTTGAAGATACCGAATCTGAGTGTGGGCATCCATACCGTTATTTCCCGTTTTAATGTTGAAAGCTTTTCTTCCATTGCCAATGAACTAATGCGCCTGAATCCCGATAGCTATATCACCGAGATCGCCGAGGAAAGAGTGGAGCTGGATACGATTGGCACCGATATCACCCCTTCCCTGGTGTCCTATAAAAGTGCAGTGGACTATCTGATACACCGCATTAAGAACGGCAAATATAAAGGCATGATGAAGATCACCCAGGCTTTTAGGATAGAGTATTACAATCTGGTGAAAAAGATCATGCGCGACCAAACACAGGTGATACCATGCTATTCGGGGGTTGCGTCTTGCCAGATTTCTCCCGATGGTGATATCTGGACTTGCTGTGTAAAAGCCAAACCTTTGGGAAACCTGCGCACGGGAAAGTATAACTTCCGCAAGATATGGTATTCCCCCGCCGCTGAGCTGGAACGCAGATCAATACACAAGAAAGAATGCTGGTGCCCTCTGGCAAACGCTTCTTATACCAATATGCTGATGGATATCCCTACCCTGATGCGGGTAACATGGCGCAGTTTCTTCCGTTGGTGGAGCAACTAGATGATATCACTTCAAAGCAGAGAAGCAGCACCTCCACGCAGTATTTGCGAGTATAGCGCATCCAAAGATGGACGCTTTGCCTGGTTCTTGCTAACCTGGCATCCAGAGAAAGATGTGGTGTTGGAGGAGATCGTAGCAGAGATCAAACTGGAAGTGCTAAACTCTCAGATAAACAATATCTCCCGCATGGAAATTGAGAAATGGATGAAAGGCTTCTTTGCAGATTTGCATTGGAAGCTGCATGCTCGCTTGCGGAAAAGTTCGCTGGTGGAAAAGGGAATCTCGCTATTCTTTGGCGTAATGTACGATCATGAGCTTTATTTTGTGCAGTCCGGGCGCATCTTTGCCATCATAACCGATGCCAAAAAGATACGTTCCGTAGGCAAAGACTGGAAGAATTTCCAGGTGCAGAGCCAAAAAGGCTTACAGTTGTTTGGTTATGAAGATAGCGACCTTGTCCTGAAGCCAAACCGGTTTTACCTTGCAGAGAAGCAGCGCTTAGTGGTGCTATCGGGCGAGCTTGCGCAAAAGATGCTGCCCCGAGTTAGCGATCCTGCCACTATTGATACACTTATTGAGACTTATGCGAGCGAAGACAATCCCCTCTGGTTGGTGCTGGAAGGACGCGAACGCCTTATTAAGCCTAAGCACCGCAAGCTTTCACGCGTGCAGATATCCAGTATTGTCCTCCTTTCTTTAACCCTCATCACGGCTATCTATATGATGTTTGGCAACCGCTTCCTGGATCAGTTTGTCTATAAATCCCGGCTTAGCTTTCAGAAAGAGAAAATCACACGTTTAGAGCAGATCCCCACAACCTTGAAGATAAGCACCGACGATATTCGTAAATATATGGATAGAATTGTATCCACGCCTGCCCGGAATGTAAGCATGGAAGTGGCATGGAACACGGAACTGCCCTACGATATTAAGCTTTCGCCAGCCTTTAGTTTGGATAATATCTATCTTGTTGCCGATTCGCGCTTGCTGGCATTCTCCAAAAAGAACCGTCAGCTTCTCTGGAGTAAGGACTTTAATCATGACATTCGCTCCGTATTACAATCGCATGGTGATTTGTTGGTTAGCCTTGCCAATCAGCAAGTGTTTGGCTTGAAGGAAGATGGCAGCGAAGCTTGGAAGCAAAGCCTGCCTACCGAGAGCATCGTTGCAGATAGATTTATGCCCTGCGAAATTCGCAATACCAATGACCCTCGCCTGGATAAAAGCATAGTTGTGATTCCATCCCGAAGGGGAATTAACATCATTGATCCTAGCAACGGGGAAACCCTTAGCAGCATCACTTTAAGGCAGGATTTGCAGGCATTATCCGCCTACGATAGCTTCGACAATTGCTTCTATGCCGTGGTGGATGGTGCTATCCTATGCATAGAGCTAAAGATATTAAACTAAAGTGGAAAAGTGGAAAGGTGGAAGAGTGAAACTCATTGATAGATTGCATGTGGCTTCCCAAGAAGGAAGGAAAACCCTTTCTTGCACTTGGCTACTATCTATGAAAGGGGTTACACTCTTCCACCTTTCCACCCTTCCACTTATTGTATTCTGTTTCTTGTTGTCTCTCCCTCTTCACGCCACAGTAGAAAGTCCGGTGCGAACTGGATTTGCCCGCTTGCAATACGATGGCGGGGGAGATTGGTATAACGATCCCGAAGTGCTTCCCAATCTTGCCAAATACGCCAATTCCGTGATGGGCGCAAGCTTCCCCACAGACCAAAGCACCGTACGCGCTTCTGATCCCAAACTCTTTGACTATCCTTTTATCTATCTCACGGGGCATGGAAACATACGCTTTACTGACCGTGAAGTGGACAACCTGCGTACTTGGATGCTACGTGGTGGCTTCTTGTATGCGGATGACGACTATGGTATGAATGCCTCCTTTAGAAGAGAGATCAAGCGCATCTTCCCGGAGCGTGAGCTTACCGAGCTTGCTCCTTCCTTTCCGCTGTTTACCAGCTTCTTCGATTTTTCCACCGGCTTACCCAAAATCCACGTTCACGATGAGAAACCTCCCCAAGCATATGGCATCTTTGACGATAGCGGACGCCTGATCTGCCTCTATACTTACGAAAGCAATATCAGCGATGGTTGGGCGGATCCCAGCACGCATAATGACCCTCCTCAAGTGCGCGATAAGGCTTTGAAATTCGGGGTCAACATCCTCCATTATGTGATGCAGAAATAGGATTAACATGCGTATCTTAGCCATCTCGGATTGCCACTTCAAATATCACCAGACAGATGCAACGGATGCACAGAATGCAGAACTGCTCCTCGCTTTTTTACATGCATCCAAGGGTAAGTATGACATGTTGGCGCTGGTGGGCGATATCTTTGATTTGTGGTTCGATGGAAAATTTACCATTGTAAAACAGTATTTCCCGCTTTTACGCGCATTGGCAGATATCCATGATGCGGGTTGTAGGATTGTGTTTATCAGCGGCAATCATGACTTTTGGTTCGGGGATTTCTTAAGCAAGTATATTGGCATGGAGATTTATCCCGATGGCGTTACCATTGAAGCAGACGGGAAGAATATCCGCTTTGAACATGGCGATACCCGCACAGTGAACGACTTGCGTTATCAAATATACCGCCGGGTTATTCGTATGGAGGGAGTAAGGCGTTTATTCTCTGCCTTACATCCAGATTTCGCCCTCAGCATGGGTACGCTCCTTTCACGCAGCAGCCGCACCCGCCCCGAGAATCCAAGCCTTAGAAAGATAAAGACCAGAGGACTTAAGCAATACGCCAAAAAACTCATTGACAATAATCAGGCCGATATTGTAGTGATGGGTCACAGCCATTTCCCAGAGCTAGAGCCTATTGCCAAAGGCTTTTATGCGAACTGCGGGGATTGGATCGTGCACCACAGCTATATTGAAATAATTGGCGGTGTTCCACAGCTTAAACAGTATAATAATACAGATACAGTAAAACTTAAAACTAACTAGGAGACAGCATGAAAAACAAAAACCTAAAACTAGTGCTCATTCTGATCCCGGTGATCTTGGTGCTATCATTAGCCACCATGTACAGCCTGGACAAAGCCAATCCCAACAAAACCACCAAGGAGGAAACTGTGCCCGAAACCACAACGCCAATGGCTACCACAAAAGCCATTATGACCACCACTTATGGTAACATTGAACTGGAGTTATGGGGAGAACTTACCCCCAAGACTGTACAGAACTTTATCACTCTTGCCCAGAAGGATTTCTATAACGGCACCTATTTTCACCGTGTGATCCCAGATTTTATGATTCAGGGTGGAGATCCCAATACTAAAGATGACAATCGTGCTAACGACGGTCAAGGTGGCCCCGGCTATGCCTTCGAAGATGAATGCTATGCACCAGGTCAAGAACTGAAAGGTGAAATTACCAATATGACCAGTGCCGAGCTTGTATGGAACAAGGTTATTGTTCCTCATATGCAGGAATCCAAAACTCCCAATGCAGATATCGATGCACTGGTGAAGGAATGCCAGAAGGCTAAGAGCCTTAGCCCCATTATGAAGAACACGGTGGAATATTACAGAGAAAAGACGGGCTTCACTGTTCCTCTTAATACTCAGATATTGAACGCAAAGGTCGAGTATGGCACCCTCTGTATGGCCAATTCTGGCCCCAATACCAACGGCAGCCAATTCTTTATCGTTACCAAGAAAGACGGAACACCATGGCTGGACGGCAAACACACTGTGTTTGGCAAGGTAACCAAGGGCATGGATATTGTGCATACTATTGAGCAGCTTCCTCGTGATCGTTCAGACAACCCCAACCAAGACGTGCAAGCGTTTATAACTGGGATATCTTTCCCCAAATAAAGGACATTACCCATGGCAAGAACCTCAGAATCTGCACTGCAACAAGAGATAATGGCTTGCATCAAGCAAAACCAATATGCCTATTTGGCTACGATAGACAAGAAGCAGGCACGTGTACGCCCGGTTGTCTTGTTTATGCACGACGACCGCTATTTTATCGCTACTTTCAGTGGAGATGCCAAGGTTGCCCAAATACAAAACAATAGACAAGTGGAAGTGTGTATTCCCTTGCTTGAAGATGGCCACACCGGCTATATCAGGCTTAGTGGCATCGCTTCCATCGTTCATAATGCAACGCTCAAGGCAGATGCTTCTGAGCGTTGCTTTTTCTTTGATGAATACTTCTCCGGCTACGATGATCCCGATTACACGCTAGTTGAGCTGGATTTTGACTACGCCGAATACCTGCGTCCGGCAGAAAGCCATTCTCAGGGCTGTTCCCTGAAACGTTATTAACATTAGTAGCGAGGAGCCTTTATGACCAACATCTTTGAATACCACGACGAGCATCTGGGGATATGTTACATCGTGATTCCCAAAATCCGTGAGATTGCCAAGGCTCTGGGTAATGTGGTTATTACTTTTGATAATGGTGATAATCGCAGCCTGATGGTGGATGCTCCGGATGAAGTTATCGCTGTTTTGTTAAACCCAAATAATGCAGTAGGATTTTCTCAGTCCCCATTTTGGGACTGTTTTTAAGCCTGCCAACAAGTGTATTTGGTAAGCCCAAAAGCTTTTGATTCAGTTCATGCTACCTCCTCAT
>Ga0172377_10007778_pt1 | contig 11018 bp, 8 predicted proteins | sample Pumphouse3metaG_FD_119749 | JGI IMG/M metagenome (GOLD analysis project Ga0172377, IMG submission 119749) | Leachate microbial communities from a municipal landfill in Southern Ontario, Canada - Pumphouse #3 metaG | ecosystem: Engineered > Solid waste > Landfill > Unclassified | place: Canada... | reverse complement strand
GACTTTTTCTTCGGTGTTCAGGGCGAAGATATTGTCTCGGGGCTTATTGAAACTTACCCTATTTCTGAGGCACAGCGAATAAAAGAACGTCGTAATTCAGATATTTCATTAGAAAGCCATTTTCCCAAAATCTATAACAGACTCGTAAAATTATCTACCGACTTAGTCAAACAAAAGGGGTTCAGCCACCAAGAAATTGAATTCACTTTTGAAAATGACACCTCTGACGGTCTTTACATACTTCAGACAAGAGATCAGTATCAAGAAGAAGAATGCTTAAAATTCTCGTTTAAAAACACGCCGGAGCTTCACCAACAGGCCGTTGGAAACGGAGTGGGCATAAGCGGCGGCGCGTTGGCGGGCAGAGTTGTATTCAGCGAAAAAGAAATTGAGCAATTTAAAGCCGTTGATCCTGAGACCCCCTTAATACTCATACGTCCCGACACAGTGCCCGAAGACGTTAACCTGCTATTGCAAGTCGAGGGGCTGCTTACCGCAAGAGGCGGCCGCACCAGTCACGCGGCTGTTACGGTTCCGCAGCTAAAAAAAGTCGGTGTTGTAGGCTTTAACAAATTAAAAGTATTTGAAACAGAATCCTATTGTTTTATGGGGTCACATAGGATAAAATCGGGTGACTACATTAGTATAGACGGTCGTTCGGGTTCCGTTTACATAGGCTTGCACGAACCCGACGATTCATAATATGAAGGGAATGAACTTATAATGAAAAAAATTGTCGAATGTGTTCCTAACTTTTCTGAAGGCCGAAACCAAGAGGTTATAAGTGCCATAGCCGATTCGATTAAAAGCGTAAAAGGCGTTACTTTACTTGACGTAGACCCGGGCAAATCAACAAATCGCACTGTATATACCTTTGTCGGCGATCCCGAATCTATAATAGAGGGCGCGCTTTCAGCTTGCAGAACAGCACGAGCCAAAATAGATATGCGCACCCAACATGGCGAACATCCTCGAATGGGCGCTTTAGATGTTTGTCCTTTTGTTCCGGTAGCTAACGTAACCATGGAAGAATGCGTTGAAATATCTAAAGAATTTGCGCGAAGAGCATCTGAAGAACTTGGAATACCCTTGTATCTTTATGAACACTCACAAGAAAAATCTTACAGAAAAAAATTGCCCGACATTCGCAAAGGCGAATACGAGGGCTTATCTGAAAAAATCAAACAGCCTGAATGGACCCCCGATTACGGGCCTGCCGAGTTTGTACCCGAATGGGGTGCAACCGTTACAGGCGCAAGATTCTTTTTGGTAGCATATAATGTGAACATTTTGGGCACCAACAATCAAGCTCACCGAATTGCTCTGAACTTAAGAGAACAAGGCAGAGGCGACGGTGAACCCGGTCGATTCAAAGAATTAAAAGGCTTAGGCTGGTTTGTTGATGAATATAATATGGCGCAATGCTCATTTAACCTCAACAACTACAATATAACGGCTCCGCACGAAGTATTTGAAGCAGTTAAGGAAGAAGCGGCACAGCTTCAGGTTGGTGTGGCAGGCTCAGAGCTTGTAGGCCTTATTCCCTTAGAACCCATGCTTAAAGCAGCTGATTACTACATCGAAAAAGAAAACCTCTTCATTTTGGAAGAAGACCAAAAAATCAAACTTGTAATCGATCGTTTGGGCTTAAGCTCGGTATCGCAGTTTAAGCCCAAAGAACGCATAATTGACTACATTATAAAAGAAGAACCGAACGAACCTCTCGCAAGCATGAGCACACGCAAGTTTATCGAAACCATAAATGCCCGAACCTCGGCACCGGGCGGCGGAAGCGCCTCAGCAGCGATCGGAGCTATAGGGTCAGGGTTAGGCGCCATGGTTTCAAAACTGACATACGGCGTCAGAAAATTTGAAGAACACGAAAATGCTTTGCGCAAAATAATACCCATTCTGCACAACACCACCATGAATCTTATACCCATGATAGACGCTGACACAAATGCTTTCAACGACTTTGTCGAAGCCATGAGACTGCCTCAAAAGACCGAAGCGGAAAAAGCATACAGATTTGAGCAAATGCAGAAAGGCCTTAAAAAGGCCATCAATGTTCCTTTAAACACTATGCGATTGGGCGATAGCGCCTGGGAAATGATGAAAGAATGTGCAAACTGCTGCAATATAGCTTCAAAATCAGACCTTCAGGTTGGCGCAAGATCATTGGAGCTAGGCATTTGGGGCGCATATCAGAATGTATTAATTAACATGAAAGATATTAAAGACGAAAAATTCAAGTCAGAAACCTTACAAGAAGCCGAATCAATGAAACTCAGAGCAGAAACCTGCTGCAAAGAAATTCTGAATATTCTCGACGAACGCTCTAAATAAAGCCAAACAATAAAACACGGGTGATACTGGATATCACCCGTGTTTTTTATTTTCTAACTTTCGACAGACAGTTTTTGATCAGTTAGCTTCGCCGCATTCGGGGCAAAATTTTGCAGAGCCGATCGGGGCGTTGCATTTCTTGCATGCAACTGACTGAGGTTTGCCGCATTCGGGGCAGAACTTAGAGTTTTGAGGAATCTGTTCTTTGCATGCAATGCAAGCCACTGTAGCCTGGCCGGTCTTAGCGCCGCATTCGGGGCAGAACTTGGCATTTTCGTTCATTGAAGCGTTACATGAAGCACATTTGGCTGTGACACCTGATTTATTTGCGACGGGCTGCATTCCGCCCATCATTCCCATGCCGGCACCCAGACCCATACCTGCGCCCATACCTACTCCGAGGCCTGCCGCTCCGTTGTTGCCCGCTGCTGTATTAAGAGCTCTGAGCTGTTCAACGTTTGCATATGCGTTCATAGAAGACTGATTTATGTCGCCCATAGCGTTAACCGCGTGAACATCAGCCATTTTATCAGAAATTTTGTCGATTCTTTCTTGTGTTTTTTCATCAAAATCGGTATTTTCTATTCTGAAATCTGACATTTCGAAGCCAAGGGGCAAAAACTCGGGAGCCACAGCTTGCTGAACTTTGGCAGAGAGTTCCATGCGGTTTTTGTCTATTTCTGCATAGCTGAAACCGGCTGTTGCAAAAATATCTGTCATCGGCTGCAATATTCTGTCGACGATTATGTTTCTTATGTAAGAAACAGGCACAACGTCTTGATTTCCGGCATATTCGTTGAAGAACATTCTTATATCGGTAATTCTGAAACTAAAGTTGCCGAATGCACGCATTCCTACGGGGAATTTATAAACGGGGTCATTGTATTTAACAGGTGCTTTTGTTCCCCATTTTTGATTGACCATTTGATTTATTTTAACAAAATAAACATTAGCTTTATTTTCAGAAGTAAAATTCTGCATGATTTTTGACAAAGTTGTTAAAAATGGAATGTTGCCTGTTCTAAGTTCGAACATTCCCGGATCTTCATGAACAGCTCTGATTTCGCCTTTGTATACAAAAATTGCAGCTTGTCCGGGGTTAACTATAAGTTTTGAAGCATTTTTCAATTCATCGTTAGTTCCGTCCCAGCGCCAGATAAGTATATCAGGAGAAGCGTCCTTCCATTCGATAACAGAACGAGTCTGATTAGCCCAAAATCCCATAATATCCCTCCGTTAAAATATAAATTCACACTTGCACTGTCTTTTAGTATAATTACTTTTAGGGATTATATCAATAAAAAAAGGCTTGCAATGAATAAATTATTTGACGCTGTCTATAATAACGATACGACAGAAGCCCTTAAGCTTCTAAATTCAGGCGAAAATTTCAACATTAAAGAACCAAACGGTATAACCTTACTTCATGTTGCCGCCAAAATGGGAATGGTAGAAGTTACAGAACTATTGTTGTCAAAGGGCATTCCTGTTGACATTCTTACCTTAGACAACGTAACGCCGCTTCACCTTACGGCAGCGCGTCAAAAGCCCGCGACCTTTTCTTTGCTTATCAAAAAGGGAGCAAATTTCAGATTAAAAGAATCAGACGGCTGGACACCCTTGCACTGGGCCGCATACCGTGGCTGCGAGCCTATTGTCACAGAACTGCTTGAACTTGGCGCAGACCTTAACGAAAAAGACAATGACGGTTGGACTCCTTTACACATTGCATCCCAGCAAGGGCATGCAAGTGTAGTGAAAAGACTTCTTAACAAAGGTGCAGACTCTTTTGTCACAAATCATGTCGGGCAGACTCCCAAAGACTTGGCTGTTCTGCAAGACCGGCGAGAAGTTATTTTACTTCTTACCCAAACAGGAGGAAACTAGATGGATATGACTAAACACGAGTTCAAAAAATTCCCCGACCTTGAAGCGAAAGATTTTCAGCACCCCTGGGACCGACAAGCCATAAAAGCACTGCGCGGCATACCCGGCTTCGAATACCTCGTAAAAAAACTAATGGAAATCGGTTTTGAACAATTTTTCAGAATTACAAATTTAGCATCCAACATTCAAGTTCGCGGCAAAATGCTTCCTAACATTCGACGCATTTTAAGAGAATCGGCAGAAATACTCAATGTGCCCGAACCTGATTTATACGTTACAACCCACCCTGTTCCCAACAGTTACACTTACGGAGACACTCGTCCTTTTATAGTTGTGACATCAGGGCTATTAGAGCTTTTCAGCGAATCAGAAATAATGTTTGTATTTGCCCATGAGCTTGGCCACATTAAATGCGGCCACGTGCTCTATAAAACCATGGCACGCAACTTTAAAATGGTGCTTGAGCTGGCTTCTGCCGCAAATTTTGGTTTTTCGGGCATAATCAGTAGTGGACTGGAAATGGCCATCTATGATTGGGAACGCAAATCGGAGCTTTCTGCCGACAGAGCCGGCCTTCTCGCCGTTCAAAGTCAAAGAGCAGCCAATCTGGCATTTATGAAACTTGCAGCTGCCACACCCAAATATTACGACGACATGGATGAAAACGAATTTTTGCGCCAAATCAGGGCTTATGAAGACTCTTCAGACGAATCTTTCATAAACAAAACTTACACAGCCTTCATAACTGCCAAGATGAGTCATCCCTTTACCATTACAAGAGCGAAACACATCGACAACTGGATAAAAGACGGGGAATATTCAAAAATCACCGGCCTTGATTGCGCCTAAAAGCGTTCACTGCAAATTTAACGCCTCTCTCTTAATTTACGTAAAGAGAGGCGTTTATTTTGTCGATAGTTTATACAAATGAAAAAAACATTAGCCCTAATATTAAGTTTATTTTTGGCTTGCATAAGCTGTGAAATGCTTATGAAACGTGCCTATTCTCAATCAGAAAGCTACGATCAAAGCAGCCCGCCCGATTTGCTCAAAGATTTTTCTGCCTTGAGAAGTCGTGTTAAAAAGAATCCAAGAGATGTCCCGGCCTTGAACTCTTTGGGCATTATTTACGCACGGGCAGGTAAATTAGATGAAGCAATAAATCTTTGGAAACTCGCAATGTCGGTAGACCCGACCTATGTGCATCTCTACAATAATTTAGGTTCGGCACTGAAACAACAAAAAAGATATGATCAAGCGCGCCTTATTTTCAGAACCGGTTTGATTTATTCAAACTCATATTGGATTTATTATAACTTAGGACTCTTAGAACGAGAAGACGGCAATACAGCTAAAGCCGCCGAAGCTTTCCAACAATGCTTGGCACAAAGCCCTGAGTTTCAGCCGGCATTAAAACAGCTCTCTGAACTTGGATACCATGTTCAACTTCCTAAGAAGCAAGGCGGAGAGCCATTATCAATAGGAAGCTATAAACCTCCGACCGACATAGGAGCGCAAACACACTACAATGAAAGACTTATAGGGACACAGACTTCAAAGGGAATACCTCCGTCAACTTACGGCGGAAAAACAAAACCTTACAGTGTTCCCGACGGGGTCAAAGCACTGTCTGTCGACGACTGCATAGAAATAATTAACGGATTCAAGCCCTCGCAAGAAGAAAAATTTATAGCCCTAACCTTTGATGACGGCCCACACCGCACCAACACCCCCGAGCTATTAGAAATTCTAAAAAAAGAGGGGGCGAAAGCAACATTTTTTGTTGTAGGCAACAGAGCCGAGGCTTTTCCCGAACTTGTGGGCAAAATTTCTGAAGAAGGACACGACATCGGAAACCACTCCTGGGATCACAGGTCGCTTGTCAAAAGCACCTCTAATGAAGCCCTTGAAAGCATAAGAAAAACAAACGATCTGATAAGCGGAATAACAGGCAAACCTTGCGAAATTGTCAGACCTCCTTACGGTGCAACAAACCGCCAACTAAAGAATCTTTTCAGACAAGAAGAATGGCACGAGATTTTATGGGATGTTGACAGCAGAGACTGGGAAAGCAAAACCCCGGAAGCGATATTGTGGCGAGTTATGAAAACTATTTCCCCGGGCAACATTGTATTAATGCACGATATTCATTCGCACGCAGCTTCGGTATTGCCTATTATTATTAAGGCATTTAAAAAAAGCGGTTATGAATTTATAACTATAACCGAGATGATTAAGCGCAAGAGAGCGCAAATAATGAAACCGGATATGCCCATACATCCTATTGCATCAACCGCGGCGGAACTAAACTGACATGCTTATTGCTTTGGTAAATCTGATCATATTGATTGCCGTAATTATGCTATTGCTTTATGGATTGAAAAAATGGAACAAGCTCATAACAGACGGAGACGACAATGAACCCGACAGTTTCAGCATTATTGCCGAAAAGAGCAACGTCCTTAAACCTCTGTGGATCCTTATTATAGGAATTATGATTATAACTTTTATAGCTTATCTTTACAACCGTTGATAACGGTTGTAAGAATCTCAATAGGCGGTTTTGAGCGCAACACGCTTGCACGCATCAGCCCGGTGACATAGTGCACAGAGCACAAGAATGTTATAAGCACCAAAAACACAGCCGTTATGAGCATGAGTTTTTTTTGTGCGATCGATTCAATTATATTGCCGTTTTCATCGCGTTTTAACGGAAACCAGGATTTAAACCTGACGATACCTATTGCCATGCCTGAAACAAATACAAACAGTATAAAATCAAAGTGATATTGAGTCGCTATAACAGGTGCTATCTCTTTTAATAAAGCCGGATCGCATAAGAGAGCAAATTTACCTGAAAGCCGCAACAAAACAGATCTGTCACCAAGTACTAACTGCGATATGATAATCGAGCCCATTACAAAAAACCAGGCTGTAATATTTTCGGGTGCCGCTTTTTCGGGGTTACCCCGTTTATTAATTCTTCCTTCGTTCCAAGTAAGCCAAAGCCCCATTAAACCGGGGATTATCATAAGATATGTCGAACCCCATACCATAGAGGCTAAAAAACCCATAGACAGCGCCGATTTTTGAATACTTGTTCTTGTTGTATCGGGTCTTAGCATAATTAGAGCCCCTATACCCATAAACAATATTATAAGAAGGTGCTTGTTAGCTTCTGTTTCAAAAGCCAAAAGTATGGCCGCCACAACCAAAACGCAGATCAAAAAAACAGCGTCTCGTTTGGGGTCTATTTTTTCTACGTCTTCTTTCAGAAGCATTTCAGAATTTTGTTTTTCTGCTTCTGACGGCGGCTTAATTTGAATTGCCTTCAAACGAACAGACGAATAACTTGAGTTAGAAGCTATTTCAAGCAATGGCCCTAAGTTTGAAGGTCTGAGACAATTCAAAAGAAACACTCCCGAATCTTGCAGAGCTATATTTTTACTTTTTATCATTTCGGCAATATGGTGTTCAGAAATAGAAGGCGAATACCTATATAAAACTTTTATAGCATTCGCTCTTATTCTGTTGTCAGAAGACATGGCCAAATCTAACAAACGGCTTTGAATCATTGGGTAATCAAATTCGGCAAAAGCGTCTAATGCGTTCGCAACCACTCTTGAATCTTCGTGATCGAGAAACGGCACCAATGCTTCGGGTATTCTTTTATCTTTAAAGCGCCCCAATCTGCGAACCAAAAAAGATAATTTGTATTCGTCTTTTTCCTCGGCTAAAAACTTAAGCATGGGCTCGACCAATGAGAGATCTGAGCTTTCGGTAAGCCTTTCGATCGCGTCAAAAACCACATATCTGCTTTTAAGATACATTTTATGCAACAAAATTTGCTGCGCAGTAATCTGTTCGCCCTCTTTAATTACCGGTTTATAATCGCTTACGCGAACCGGGCCGGTTGTTTTATCTATGTTTAATGAAGGAAAACAATCAAAGATGTGGCTTCTCGCACGTCTTGCAAAATATCTGATTCTGGTGTCTCTGTGAACCAGCGACGATTCTAAGAGGGGCATAAATTCAGCAAGAATGTCTACCGAAAATGAATTTTGGTTACTCAAAAAATCTAATGCAAAAAGTCTTGCATCGTCGTCGTCTGACGACAAAGACGTTATTATAAGAGTTTTCCAATCATTTTTAGTATCTGTCATTGTTTTTATCGTTTTGTCTTGGCAAGACAAACAAAAGATACTATATTCAAATGATCATGTAAAGTATTGACTGCTTTTTGGGAGACCGCTCTTGACTAACGCCATTAAAATACAAATAATCGGAATAATCATCTTAGGTGCAGGCGTAATATGGCAAATATACCCTCTGCCCGAATTTAGCTTATTTCATAATTTTGCACCGGAGCACATATTTATAACCGCTGCTCTTGCCATATATATTCTTTCAGAAAAATATGACATTTTCAAAAACTTCACTCTTCATCTAACTTTGCTAACTTCAATAATGGCAATTATATACATTTATGACGGCCATAACATGATTAGCTGGTTGGTTATATGTGCTATCTACTGCAGTATTATGCTTTTATCGATTCAAGAGCTGATTATTTCAGCTGTCCCAAAATATCGGACTATAAAGATAATATTTTACATAATCAATCTGCTATTAATTATTTGGCTTTATGCAGATCGCATTTTTCTTACCACAACCAAAATACATATAAGCCTCGGACAGCTTATATACATGCCCCAAGTATCGAAAGAATTCTTTAACGCGTTATCTTTTATCGACACAAGCATATTCAGGTTTATTTTTGATTTGCTGATGCTGGCTCTCGCACCATTGATTTTTGCCGTTAAGAGAAAAACAAAAATTTTAAATAAACCGCTTCAATTGCTAAGAATTACCGCAATAGTCTTAATCTGTCTGATTATTAACCTGACTCACTTTAATTTTTTCTGCGCAGGCTTAAGCCTCGCAGACTATATTTCAATCAGAATTGCCACAGCCGCCCTGCCCTTACCGGATCACCCAAAACTTTCCGAGTCAGCTTCTTTAAAAAACTTACTCAATCAACCCTTTAAAATAGATATTGCCAAATGCTATTCTCAGCCGCAAATTCAAGTTAACGAAAAATTACTGCCAAAAAAAATTGTATATATTATCATCGAAAGCATTAAAAGAGATTATTTCAAGCAATATATGCCCCTTACCGCAAGCTATTGCAAACGCGGGCTTGAGTTTAGAAACCACTATTCCGTTTCTAACGGAACCTTAAGCGCCCTGCACTGCATATTCAACGGCTCTTTTCCTATAAATATTCTTCTGCAGCCTTCTCAGAAACTTGAAATAACACTTCCTAACTTTTTAAAAAAATATGGATATAACAGTTATTTAATAACCCCAAATTTCAATATGCCGACCTCTTCTTATTGGGGCGAGCATATAAGAGTCGGCGAACTCAACGAAGCCCATTCATTAACAACAGGCGTTTTGTCGGCAACCGAAAAGCTGCTTAATTCTGATGAAAAGCAAATAATCTGCGCTTATCTGTATAATACCCACTTCAACTATTTTTATCCTGAAAATGAAGAGAAATATTTACCGACAATTGATGAAAAAACAAATTTATTTTTAATGCAATTCACGCAAGAAAATCTAATAGGACTGAGAAACCGCTATATCAACGCTTTACTGCACGCTGACAACGCATTAAACAACTTCTTTGACAACCTTGAGAAACGCGAAATTTTCAACGATTGCCTTTTTGTTTTTGTGACGGATCATGGCGAATCACTTGGGGAGGCCGGTTTTATTGCCCATGTAACAGGCCCGCACATAGCACAATATGAAATTATGGCATACGCGTTCGGAGGCAGCATTAAACAAGAACATGTTACATCGGCAACAACCCATGCCGACCTGCTTCCTGTAATAGGTAACAAAATAGGTTTAAAAATTGCCAATAAAACTGCTGAAACGGGATATCCGATATTACAATTGGACGAATCTGTCATAGGGCGCGTAATAGTGAGGCACAAAAACTATATGAGCCTGTTTGACACGAATTCACAGCGTTTAATGTGGCTTGCCACAATTACAAACAACTACGAAATAAGCGGAGAAATAGCAGAACTTTATGGCAGCGATCTGCAAAAGTTAGAAGCTGTCATATCGGCAGATGCAAGTTTTATACGCAACAAAATCGGTTACCACTGATTTATTTTTTATCTTGGCAAGACAAAAAAAAGATACTATACTCATAAGAGCAGTAAATGTATGGAGTATAACATGAAAAAAATTATGCCCTTAGTTCTTTTTATAGCTTTCGCTTTAGTTTTTACAGGTGTTTTACCGGTCAAAGCCGATCCGCCGGCGAAAGTTTCTCATGGCGTTTTAATGCAGGGGTTTGGCTGGAACAGCCAATCTAGGGGCACCCCGAGCAAATGGTATAAGCTCATAGAAAGTCGGGCTCAAAACATTAAAGATTTAGGAGCGGATTTTTTGTGGTTTCCGCCGGTATCTCGGTCTGTGAGTCCTCAGGGCTATTTACCGGGCGATTATTACGACCTGGGAACCGCTGAGTTTCCCACGTTTTACGGCAATCAAACCGAGCTGGAACGTGCACTGAAAGCTCTTAACACCGCCGGAGTCGCACCGGTGGCAGATATCGTCGTGAACCACCGATGCGCAAGTCATCAAGACAACAACGGTATCTGGAACATATATGACTTTGCATCAAACAAAGCCAAATGGCAACAATGGGCCGTTTGTTCGGGTCAGTTTGGCGGACAAGGCAGCCAAGATACCGGTGACGGTTT
>Ga0172377_10007775_pt1 | contig 11018 bp, 9 predicted proteins | sample Pumphouse3metaG_FD_119749 | JGI IMG/M metagenome (GOLD analysis project Ga0172377, IMG submission 119749) | Leachate microbial communities from a municipal landfill in Southern Ontario, Canada - Pumphouse #3 metaG | ecosystem: Engineered > Solid waste > Landfill > Unclassified | place: Canada... | reverse complement strand
CTCTTTCAATTTTACGCCCAAAATATCATACTGATAACGAAAAACGAAACAGTTCATCACGCCCTCGTCGCTTTTGTCTTTGATGCTGAAATAAACCGCTCTCTCCCGCTCGTCGATGCTGGAAATTTCCCCTTTGACGCGCCCGCCGCATTCCGTCAGCCTGCCATTCAGCATATCCAAAAATTCTCCCACCGAAAAAATTTTCTCCCCGGCTTCATCCGTCTTGCCCTCAGACGCTTCTTTCCCTGCATTTTTGAAATAATTCAAATCGTCATCATTATTCCTCGCAACCTGACGCGCCGACGCACCCCCTTTTGTAATGCTTAATATTTCCCTTCCGTATTTTTGAAATTTAGCCTCTTTGATACCCTTGATCGCAGTAAGCTCCGCCTTGTTCTTCGGCTCCCGACGCGCAATCTCCTCCAGCGCTTTGTTGGGAAGCACGCGAAAAAGCTCGACCCCTTCTCTCCTGGCCGCTTCATTTCTCCAAACCGTCAACTTTCTAAGCAATATTGCAAACATAATATCATTATACCAGATTATTTTAATCCGCAACACAAGCCTCGCCAGCGCCGGCAAAAACACGGAGTAGAAAACGCCGGAGTAGCATGGCTTTAGCCTGCGCGGTTGTCCCAACCGAACGGAACGTTAGTATAATACGCAAGTTTCATTACAAACAAAAAACAGGGCGCGAACCCTGTTTTGTCCAAAATCGTTAAATCTTGCAAATTCCTATTCTTCCTCATTATCCAATTCATCTTCTTCCTCGTCTCCGGTTTTATTCTTTCTGTTAATCAACTTATTAGCCGCCAAGAAAATCACCGCCAACAGCAAGAACAGAGCAAGCCAATCTTTAGTTTCCATATATTTTTCCTTCTCAACCACTTTGCCGACAGTTTCTCCGCCCTGAGAATTGTCTCCTGTTGCCGCAGCGAAATTTTCCGCCGCCCCGGTCGTGGCGGAATTTGTTCCCGCCGTACTCGCAGAATCTGCCGTGCCATTGCTGCCATCCGCATTATTTGCCGCAGATTCTTCTCCTTCGGCAGCAATCCCCTTTTCCCCCACACTGCAAGACGTAGAAGGAACATACGTTCTCGGATAATAAGCCGACGGAGCCGAACATGTAGTTCTGACTTTCTGTTCGACTGTCACGGCGTCATTGGTACAATTGGACGAAGTGAGTCGAAAATAATATGTCGTGCACGGCTTGAGCCCGGTAAGGGAAACGGAATGATCGGTGGTTTCCTTGGAAAAATCTCCGCAGCCAGCCGTCGTCCATTCATATCCGTAAGACGGCGCGTCACCCAAAGACTTTGACGCGGCGGAATAAACCACGCAAGTCGTTCCTTCCCGATTGGTATTCCATTTGAGATCCGCTTGGTTCTTGGAAATTCCCTGCAACGTCAAATCGTAAATATAAAGAGACGTGCTGACGGGAGCGTTTTCCGCCTTGCCTTCAGTCGTAAAAGTCATCTCCGAACTGACAACCTCTTCGTTTTTTAGCGAGGAAATTGCGCGGCAATAATAAGTCGCGCCCGCCTCCAATTCGTAAATAGTGACATTGTGCTTTCCGACTTTCGCATCAGTATCGAAAGTTGAAGACGAAAACGCATATCCGTAATCCGGCTTTTCACCAAGATCATCGTCCAACGAAGACGTGCTGCACACCATGCGGCTGTCGGCATCTTTGTTGGTAGTCCAAGTAAATTCCGCGGTATCCTCCGTGACTTCGTTTACCTTTTCATCCCTAATTTCAAGCGAAGCGATTTTTTCGCCGTTTTCATCGCGCTCACTCCGGCAAACACAAGAGCAACCGTCGCCGTTTCTGTCGTTGCCGTCATCGCATTCTTCACCCTTTTCCACTCTGCCATTACCGCAGACCGGCATTGCCGTTTTGTGATTCAGAAAATCGATATTCTTCCTGCTCCCGCCCGAATAAAGATTGAAGTAATAATATTTGTCATCGTTCGGATAGGTCTGGGTCCATCCCGCCTTCTCGACTTCATTCACCCCATAGCTTCCGGACTTGAGATTTGTAAAGGCGTAGCAGCCATCCGTACCGGTCGTAGCAGTCGCCACTACCGAGCAGGATCCTGCCAATTTATCATCGCCAATCGTACTCTTGGCAAAAAAACGGATATCCTCGTCCGAGATAGAAGCAAACGGGCAGGAAACAAGCTGCACATCAAATCCGCTCATTTTTTCTTCCCCGTCGTCCACCTCGCCGTTTTTATTCTTATCATTATATTTGCATCCGTAAATAAAACTTCTGTTCCGCGTGCAACTGTTGGAGCAACCGTCGCCGCTGTCGGTATTTCCGTCATCGCATTCCTCGCCGATTTCCACCGTGCCGTTTCCGCATACGCCGCAAGGTACGGATTTGTTATAATCAACGCTCAGATACGCCCAGTCCAAAAATTCCCTGCCGGCAGAGGAGCCTGAGAGCTTAAGCCGCAACATAATATTTTCCGTTTCCGAACCCTCGTAGATTGAATCGAGACTGCACTCTTCTTCGGTATTCCGGGAGCTTTCCGAAAGGTCGCAAGTCTGCACATATTTTGCCCCGTCCCAAGCTTCCAAAACCACCCCGACGCCATCATCTTCTCTATGTTTTACGTTGACTTTTGCGCCGCCAATCAAAGCGTCTTCCGGAGTGTTGAGATTCCAATACATATAAATATAACCAGTGTCCTTCACTTCTTGGACGGCAAACCGTCCATCGTCCTTGGCGACAACTTTGGGAGTAACCGCCGTATTGCCGTCATTGAGAAACACCTGCGTTGGCACCCCGACAACTTTCACGGTTTCAAAAACATTGTCCACCGCGCCATCGCAATTATTATCCCTGCCGTCGCAAACCTCGCGATTATTGACGCAAGATTCAATTCGGCAAAAAGCGTTGCAGCCGTCGCCGTTTCTGTTATTGCCGTCATCGCACGCTTCGTTCTTTTCTTTCACGCCGTTTCCGCAGACAGCCTCGCCGGGAATTGACGCGATGTTAAAAGACAAATCGCAACCGTATTCTCCGCCTTCCGACACCACTCCGCCGTTTCCGTCCTGCTCGATATCGCCCACAGTCGGAGTATTGAGAATAACTTTCCAAATGTCTTTGGTATCGTCGGCGCTGACAATGGCCTTCTCTACCGTATCGCCTTCATCCTCGGTACTTTGTTCTTCGATAAAAGGGCAGAGATTTTTGTAACATCTGTCAAAATCATCGTGATTTACCTGGCAATAGTCGCTGATCTTCCCGTCGTATCCGCTCGGCACGACAGCGTCAGCTTTGGGTTTGTATTTCTCGATAACGCTATACTCGCCATCGCCCCTACCGGAATAAGAAACCGTGAAAGTCTTTTCCATTTCCTGACCGGCAGACACGACTCCGAAATCCATATGACTCAGATTGACAACAATCGGCCAACTTACACTGGAGATATCTTTCTCGGCTTTCAAAGTGAAGGCTCCGCTCATGGACATCAAGCAGGCCAACAAAACAACAGCCTTGGTTTTTTGTGATTTAAAAGTCATATATTTAATTAAGAATTCAAATTAAATTCTATAGTCATATCTCCGTCCGGCGTAATCGGCATATCGTCGACGTTCGGAGCAGTCTCTTGTGCCGTAACACTCGTTGAATCGACCGCATCTGTTGTCGTTTTCACAGTCTTCTGTTCCTCCGAATCCCCCGCGCTGGCCAAGTCCGCTTTCATGGTAACGATTTCAACAGCCGATTGACCTTTTTGCGTGCCGGCATCAGCCAAGGCTTGCATATCGGTTTTTTCTTTATCTTTAGTGCCCTCATTCGGCGCGGATTGTTCATCAATCGAAAAGTCGTCCTCCTCCCGATTCAGCATAACGCTCGGCTTGGTTTCCGTAGATTTTTTGCCATCACTATTATCTGAAGGCTGTGTAGTATTTTCCGCTTCCATCACAGCGGCAGTTCTGGAATTCACAAATGTCATCCCCGTAGTATCCGTTTCCGATAAAAGCTTCGCCTCCTCCGCCGTCAACAGGTCCTTGTCTATCGAAAAATAAAAATCCCCGTCGCTCACATCTTTGCCTGTAAGCATAAAATTCCGCCCGTAATCAGTCGCCACCACTTTGATTCTGGCTTTACTTGAAGAGGTAAAATAATTTGAACCGTTATCACGAATCGCCAAAGGGAACTTCCATTCATAAGCTCCGTCATTGGCGGTGTTCTTCACGACACTGGCCCAAGTTTTTCCGCTGTCTGCCGAGTAATAAATGTCTATACCCAATTTACCGGCATCACCGTTCGAATTCAGAGCCGTCCATTTTATAGTGTAGGTATTACCGACGATCCAAGTTTCTTCCCCATTCGGATATTGCACTCCAACACGCGGCAAATCAAAAATTTTCCAATCCGCAACGCTGTCGGTATCATAACCGTTCGAACTTCTCCCCAAAATCTTTCCCTGCGCGGAAGCAGCCGAAACTCCCTCTGCCCAAACATTGGCATTGTAATTGTTCCACCTGCTGTCGGCAGCGCCCCAATTCATCTGATCAACAGTCTCACCCGCGGCATTTTCAAGAAGCACCATGTCGGCGGTATTGCCCAGTCCGCTCCCGATCACACTGGCAAGATTTATCTTCACCGCGTCGTCGGGAATATTCCAGTAGCTCCAAGTGCTTTCCTTGTAAGCAACCACCGCATATCCTTTGGCGGGAATCGCCAAATCTTGGCCGGATAACTTGTCACAGCTCTCCGAATTGCACACGGACCAACCGTTGACGTTCACGCTTTCTTCTGTAGGATTATAAATCTCCACCCACTCATTTTCATAATCGCGAGAAACTCCCCCATGATTGACATCGGCGTAATAATACACTTCGTTGATCTTAAGTGAAGTCTGGCAATAGCCGGAAGCGATATCAAAAGATCCCGATACGACCGACCCCGCTTTTCCGTCATAGCAGGCAACCGCCTTAACCGTCGCATCGCCTGAAAGCGTAAACGGCTCGAAATATCTCTTTCCTGAATCGCACTTCGGCTCGCTGCCATCGGTGGTATAAAAAACTTTGGCGCCCTCCGTTTTCGACGTCATTTCAACCTTCAGTTTTCCGTCATTGCAAAATTTTCCCCCATTCGGACTGATATCGACTCCATCATCGACAATCGTAGCCGTCACATTTATAACGTGCGCCTCATACGCGCTCACGACCGGAGCATTACTGAGCAACACCACGCCGGCAATACAAGCAAATGTCGTTATTTTTGTCGCTGTTCTTTTGATATTCATACCTTTATTTAATCTTTTTTAAATATATTTAAATTGTGATTTTGTATTTTAAAAACGCAACCGACCAAAACTCCCCTTATTCAAGCCATTTATCGAACTTACAATTAACAGTCAATTCTACCACTTTTTTTGAGATTGTCAATATTTTGAGCCTGTTAAGCATGTTGAGGCATTTTACAAACTCCGTGTCATCCCGGAATTTGCGCAGCAAATATCCGGGATCCCGTTGCCAAGCCTGTAATGCGCGGTCATACAACCGAAACAGAATATCTGTCTTAAATAAAGTATTTTGTTTTTCTCCCTCGCCCATCGGGAGAGGGTCGGGGTGAGGGGAAATAAATATAAAATTCATTATGCAAGATCGCGTAATTCCGATAGGAGCATTACAAAATTTTAGGAATTTTAAAAATAAGAACCTTCCCTTCATACTCTTTTTCTTTCGCGCCGGAAGGCACCTCCAAAAGGAATTCAATATTTTTGCTTTCCCCCGCCCCCAAAACAAAATCGTTCCTGTTTATTTTTATAAATTTGCCAATCTCTCCCAACTTATAAACTTTCACATATACGCCATATTTCCCATTATTTTTAACCGTCACAAACCTGGTAGAGGAATTGCCTTCGGCTAAAGACCCAAAATCCAACCCGTCGGCCACCGTGTTAACGCTTGTCTCCCGGTTCTCCCCCACGACTTTCACGACAGCCTGATATTTTTCTGCCGCAAAATACTGAACCGCTCCGATCCAAATCAACAACACGGCAAAAAACAACCACCAAGATTTTGCCCGCCTGATAATTTTCCGCATATTTGTCTCGCCTCGCGAAAGAGAGTCCTTGCCTCCCCGCTCCCCCGCCCCGGACTTCGAGGTTCCTAAAATATTTTTCTCTTCCGTCAAAATATTCTCCTCCATATATTTATGCTTATTGGTTATTAAAATTTACAGAATTCCCGCATCCGATATTATTTGTCATAGAAAAGAGTCAGTTGCTCCGACGACGCAGCAATCCCGCCACCGTACGAATATGCAAAGGATTCAGCTAACTCAACACAAAATACAACAAAAAGCACCCACCAAAAACCCGAAATCCGCGAAATATTTTTGTTGGACGCTTTTGCGCTATTTTGTTTTTATTTTTCCAAAAGAAAGCCCGATTCCATTCAAAGCTTTCACACAATTAATGTATGAGCATTATAAACATAATCAGCCGATTTGTCAATAATTTCGGAAGAAACGCGAAAAAGAATGCGGAGTAGCATGGCTTTAGCCTGCGCGGTTGTCCCAAGCAGATGGAACGAATGTATGCGCGGGTTTCTACGAACATTGGACAGCGGCGCAGGCTAAAGCCATGCTACTCCGTTTGGCAAATTGTTTTTTTGTATCTGGACCACACCAGAAATGGTGTGAAATGCTACGCAAGAACGTTCTGTCCCGCGTGGTTCACACCATTTCCGGTGTGGTCCGAAATCCATAATTCACAATTCAAAATAGAGACTAACAAAAAAAGAGGCCTTAGCCTCTTTTCCTTTTACTTGTTTAAAATTATTTTTAATCCTCGAATAATGCATAAAGAATGCTGCCAGTTAAACTCTTGATCAGAATCTTCATCCTGGCTGCATTGCCATTTGGAGATTCCTCCAGTTCTTGCCCCGTCGCGCCCTTCCAATAGATGTTTTCCGTATAGACTTTTTTGAGTTCTTGAACACTCTTGATGTCATAGATTTTGGCGACAGCCTTGCTCGTGTCTGCACAATTCATTTCAACCGCCTGCTCGAAAGTCTTGTTTTCGGTATCCGCCTCATCTGTCTCTTCCGGAATGAAAGCGCTCTCAACCTCAACTAGTGTTTCAATCTTTTGAACCGGCATCTCGGCTGGAACCGGAACCGATTCCATTTCCGACCTCGTCTCTTCTTCAATCGAATCAATATCCGAATCTTCTTTTTTGCTTTCTTCGACTACTTGCGCTTTTTCTTCGGTCTGGACAGCGTCCGCCCTTACCTCCGTCTCAATCTCCGTTTTTGTTTCCGTCTCTTCAACCGTTTCAGAAAACAACGCATTATCTACTATCATTATCTTCTGTTCTCTTTGAGATCCGAATTCTTCTACAATAATTATACTTTCTTTATTTTCAAACTCTCCACTGGCAACCGCAATCCCTATTTCCTTATAATCAACGCCCAAAATATTTTCTCTATGTCCGGTGCTTTTCATAAACGCATTGTGCGCTCCTTCCGCGGTGACAAAATCTATGGCGAGATTTTCCGCAGCAAACGCATATTCGTAATTCGACAGACCGAACCAATACCACGGAGTCAGCCCCTCGGGGCTGATATGATCAAAATACTGCTTGGCAAACATATCATCGGCTTTCGCTTTGGCGGATTGCTCAAGTTTTTCATTTACCGCCAGAGGTTCCAACCCCGCCTCAACTCTTGACTCATTCATCAGATCCACCATCTTCTGTGCCGTAATTTCCGAAGCATTGACCGGGCTGGCACTTGCGATAAGCAAAAAGGCAAAGAACACGCCGGCGATTTTGATAATTTTTTGTTTTTTATTGTTTTCCATAAGATTCTTTTTGTTTTTGACCTTCCTTTGGAGGGAAAAGGCTTAAAATAAAAGAAAAAGGGGCTAGTTACCCTTTTTCTTTATTTGTATTTATAACTCCAGTATACACCCAAATTAACCAAAAGTCAACAGCACACAGCACAACCACACAACGACTAATCGAAACTTTTCCGGTTTCCTATAATTCCTCCCCCTCTCCCTTGAACCGATATCTTCTGCCGTTCACATAGACGCTTTGAACAACTCCGATCATAAGCAGGAATGCAATCAAGGAGCTTCCCCCGTAACTGACAAAAGGCAAAGGAATTCCCGTGACCGGCATAATTCCCATATTCATTCCAATATTGATAAGCATGTGGAAAATTAGCAGGAAGACAGTGCCCAAAACCAACAGCTTGCCAAAATTGTCTTGCGCTTCTTCGGCAATCACGAAGAGGCGATAAAAAATTATCGCAAAGAGAACAAGCACCAACGCTCCGCCGATAAACCCCATTTCCTCCGCAATCACTGCAAAAATAAAATCGGTGTGCTTTTCCGGCAAAAAATTGAGCTGACTTTGCGAGCCATGCCCCAGCCCCTTACCCCAGAAACTCCCCGAACCGATGGCGACCATGGACTGGATAACATTATACCCGCTCCCCAGCGGATCCATTTGAGGGTCAATAAAAGTCAGAATCCGATTTTTCTGGTAATCTTTCAAAAGGAAAAGCCAGCCAGCTGCCGAAGTCAATATTCCGACCAGTGCAAAAAGCACGATTTGTTTTTTCTTCAATCCGAAAACGCACAAGAGGCAAAACCAGATAAACATTATGACCAAAGAACTTCCCAGGTCCGGCTGCAGCAAGATAAGTCCCACCGGCAAAGATATGTAAAATCCGGAAACCAATATTTTTTTCATAATCCGCGAGTAGTTCCCCATTTCCGAAAGACTTTTTGCCAGTACGATAATCATAACGATTTTGGCGAACTCCGCGGGCTGAATACTGAAATATCCCAAATCGAACCATCCGGTCGTACCGCGCGTCAGGCTTCCCAAGAAAAGAACCGCAACCAGCGAAAGCAAAGTGAACGCATAAAGCGCTCCGCTATAATTTTTGAGCATACGATAGTCAACCGACGCCGCGAAAAACATACCTGCGAATCCAACCAGCGCAAAAAGAACCTGCTTTTTGAAATTCAAGAAATCAGCACCCTCTCCGCTATAAGAGACGCTGAAAATGGTAATAAGTCCGACAATAACCAGCAGCAGCACCGCAGAGAAAAGTATCTTGTCTATTTTTCCGATATAATGAAGATTCATTTCAATTTGTAATAATAAAAATTCCTTGGCATTTTGCAGAGATACAGTATTTTGTAAACTGCGTTCTGTATCCCGGAATTCGCACAGCAAATATCCGGAATAATAAAGATATATAATCCTCCTATTTGTCATCTCGAAGGAGTACTCGACTGAGAGATCTGAAAAATGTACGAGACTTCACTTGTGTTATTTTTACAGCAAGATTATATTTGTATGGCATTGTTCTTGAGATTTCTCAATTGGAGTATCTCATTTCAAAATGGCAAATCCGGTAATAACGATATCAATAACTGTCTTTTGCTCGGTATTCCTTCTTTATATTATTTTCGTCGAAAACATTCGTCTCGGTCTTGATATCGATCTTCGCCACGTCGGAAAGCTTGCCTTTGAGATTGGGCAGCAATATCTGAAAACCCCAACCGTCGCCCGCAATCATAGTAAGCTGATTGGTTTTGCCGGCGGCAACCACCTTGCCGTCCGCGCCGAACAGCACCGCGTTTATATCCACTCGCACAAAATCATAAACCGAAGTATTCTTTGTGACACCCGTCACCATATACTTCTTTAAATTGGTATTCATTTCGAAATTTTTATTCAAGACCTGGATCACATTCTCATTCAGATTCGCGACGTCATCTTCGTTAGTCAATTCCTTCCAGACGAAATTGGAAAGAGCGAGATCCACTTTGGCAATGCCAATGTTCGACTCCACGTTTTCTTCAATTAAATATTTGAGCGACGCGTCGGTATAATCCCCCCGAGGCGAGATGGAAACGGTTCCGCCCTTCACCCCCAACTTGTTTCCGCCTTCGTCATAATAAGTAAAAATATAATCAACGCTTGCCACGCCCCAACTTGTGTTTTGGTTGGAAAGACTGGCGACAAAATCGTAATTGTCTTTGCCGTCTTCCACAAATTGCGTCCAGTTCACCTTGATATCGTTAACGCTGTTCGGCTTTTCGGGAATCGGACACGCATTCGCGCAAAATCCGCCGCAGTCTATTTGCTCTTCCCCGGCATCCAAAACCCTATTGGAACACTTTGGAGCATCCGGCTTGAATATGGCATATGCGACAACGCCAAGAACGGACAGGACAATAAAAGCTATAATTATTTTTTTGACTGTTCTCTGCGCGCTATTCATTGATTTTTATTTTATGGTTACAATCTAATTATATATTTTTAAAAGATATGGTCAAATAAAAATATGTGCTTCGACAAGGACAGTACTTCTGAATCAAAAGAAATTGCCCCAAGACTCAAGGAGTAGCACGGCTTTAGCCTGCACTACTGTCCCAAGCCAGCAGAACGACCGTATACGATTGATCTTTCTGCATTGGACAACCGCGCAGGCTAAAGCCATGCTACTCCGAAAACTACACTGAAAGTCTGCTACCCCCAACTCTAGGAGGACTGTCCTTACAGTATCAAAAGGACAGTCCTCGCTGATTGTCAGAAAGTGAGGACAGTCCTTGAAAATGCAGCAAGGACTGTCCTCTAATCCAGACAAAAAAACAACGGCATTTAACCGTTGCTTTCTTTTCTAAAACCGCAATAGTTTGCGGGCTTGGAAAAAGATAAGGATGAGATTTATTTGAACCGTTTTTTCTCATCCTTTAAATTTGAACCTTCAATAGTTTGATCACATCATGAACCGCTCCCACCGCCAATAAAAAAACTATAATTGGGTTTAGGGTCAGTTCTAAAAAATTTAATGTCAAATCCATTCCTCTTGCAACTAAAATTATTAAAAACAATTTAAGTACAATATTTTTTAATTCCCTTTTACCCATTCCATATTGACCCCCCATTCGACATGCTTTACCATCTCTTCTACGGTGCAGTAGCTTCCTACACCAAGCTCAGAGTAATCTACAGCGCCAGCTTCAACCG
>Ga0172377_10007774_pt1 | contig 11019 bp, 12 predicted proteins | sample Pumphouse3metaG_FD_119749 | JGI IMG/M metagenome (GOLD analysis project Ga0172377, IMG submission 119749) | Leachate microbial communities from a municipal landfill in Southern Ontario, Canada - Pumphouse #3 metaG | ecosystem: Engineered > Solid waste > Landfill > Unclassified | place: Canada... | reverse complement strand
GAATAAAACTCTGTCATCCGGTCACTAACATACCCGTGTGAATTAAGGATCGCCTTCATTTCATCAGATGAGTAAAGACCAAACTTCAATAAAACAGCTCGTGATCGTACTGTCTGCAAAATAGCACTTGCCGAAACAACAGACAAAATTATCACTGCATATTCAGGAGGTTCTTCAAGTGTTTTAAGGATCACATTCTGTCCTTGCTCATTAAGACTATCCGCGTCAATAAAATATACTTTCATTTCCGATAGTTGCGGCATCATTCCGATATCTCCGACCAATGCCTTACGTACAGTATCTGTCTTGACTATTCCACTTTTACTGTCCGGCAATATCTCTTTATAATCAGGATGTGAACCTTCTCTGAGGCATATACAAGAACGGCATTTCCCGCACGGGCGACTGTCTGCAGGTCCGCTGCACAACAAAACACTTGCAAATTTCTTAGCAAAACTATGTCTGCCTATACCTTTAGGTCCGGCAAAAATAAAAGCATGTCCGGATGACAATTCGCAAAACCCTTTAAGACGTGCTTTTATCTCATTCTGACCAATAAGTTCACTGAACACCGGCATTACATTTTTTCAAAATGTTCAACATTGAGAACAAATACTGTTGCTCCGCCGACCATTACTTCAACAGGATAGGGTATGTATGCTCCGCCGATTGCTGCGGGTGTAACATTAGTATTGATAGCTGCTTTACGGCTGCTTGAGAACTTCCTGATGATATCAAGAACATCGTCAAGCTTATCGTCATCCACTACTATCATTAAAGTTGTGTTGCCGGAACGAAGAAACCCTCCTGTGGAATTCAGTTTGGTAACTCTGTAGCCGCTCTTGTTGAGTTCCGCCATCAATCTTGGATTATCTTCATCATTAACGATCGCGTAAACAAGTTTCATTTCCTGATACCTCCTCATAAATCCTTATAATTTCTCCGGCAATTTTCTCGATACTCTTACCGGCATCTATCACTCTTACACGCCCGGGATCTTCCCCGGCAATCTGTAGATATCCTTCTCTTACTCTTACAATAAAATCTCTGCTTTCCGAATCAAGTCTGTCGATTTCACGATCCCTTGTATCCATTCTCTGTGATGCGTCAACGGGATCGATATCAAATAGATATGTAATATCCGGTTTCAATCCGTCTGTAGCATATTCGTTTAACATTCTAACAGATTCCGAGCCGATCCGTCTTCCGTATCCCTGATAAGCAGTAGTCGAATCGGCAAATCTGTCACAGATAACAACCGTTCCGGAACTCATCTCAGGTTTAATAACTTCTCTCACGATCTGCGCTCTTGATGCTTCGAAAAGAAGGAGTTCTGTTTCCGGTGTCATTCCGGTATTTATCTTATCGAGCAAGATCTCCCTTATCCTCTCACCTATCGATGTACCGCCCGGCTCTCTTATTATCATATTCCTGATTCCCCGATCAGACAAATACTTTCTGAAAAGTTCAAGTTGAGTCGATTTTCCACAACCGTCAATTCCTTCAAATGTTATAAAAAGACTCATTCTTATTTACTCCTGTTGTAATAAGTATATCATATGGTAATGTGCTATGAAAATCACAGACTGACTAATCTCCAATAATTTTCACTAAAACCCTTTTATTCCGTCTCCCGTCAAATTCACCGTAAAATATTTGCTCCCATGGTCCAAAGTCCAGTTTGCCTTCAGTAACAGCTACGACTGTCTCTCTTCCCATTATCTGTCGTTTCATGTGAGCATCTGCGTTGTCTTCATAACCGTTGTGTCTGTACTGACTATATGGTTTCTCCGGAGCAAGTTTCTCCAGCCACACTTCATAATCATTATGCAAGCCGCTCTCGTCATCATTTATGAAAACACTTGCAGTGATATGCATTGCGTTAACAAGAACCAGCCCTTCTCTGATGCCACTTTCTTCTACACATTTACGGATCTCAGGTGTGATATTGATAAATGCTCTTCGCTGCGGAATGTTAAATATCAGTTCTTTTCTATATGACTTCATGATCCATCCTTTCCTCAAACATCATTATATGAACAGAAGCAGACTGATAGCCATAACAGCCATTCCGGCGATCATACCATATATAGACATATGGTGTTTGCCGTATTCTCGTGCTGCAGGCAAAAGTTCATCAACAGATATATAGACCATTATTCCTGCTACCGCTGCGAAAATAAATCCGAAAACTGCATCGTTAAGGAATCTGTACAACACAACAAATCCTAATATGGCCCCGGCAGGTTCAGCCAGCCCTGAAAGAAATGATAATTTAAACGCCTTAGCCTTACTTCCTGTGGCATAGAAAACAGGTACCGCTACAGCAATACCTTCAGGTATATTGTGTATCGCTATCGCAACTGCAATCGGTATACCGAGAGCCGGATCCGAAAGTGCGGCAGTAAAGGTAGCGATACCTTCAGGGAAATTATGGATAGCAATTGCAAGGGCAGTGAAAGTACCCATTCTCATAAGCTTTTTCTTGTGTTCTTCGCTTTTCCCGTCCATTTCCTCAACTGTATGAGCTTCGTGAGGATTCTCAACATCCGGAACAAATTTATCGATCAGCATAATGAGTGCTATCCCAACAAAAAAAGCCAATACTGTCATGTATGATCCTGTCCTGAACCCAAGAGCTTGTGTAAGTGATTCCCTCGCTTTAACAAATATCTCTATCATTGAAACGTATATCATAACTCCTGCAGAAAACCCAAGAGAAACAGAAAGAAACGTCGTATTAGTCTTCTTGGTGAAGAAAGCCAGCGCGCTGCCTATACCTGTTGCAAGTCCTGCAAACACAGTAAGTGAGAAAGCAAAAAGAATATTCTTCCACTCCATATGATCATCCTCTCATGAAAAATACTACGCCGATAAAATGCATTGTTGCACCTGCATTGACAAAGAAATGAAATACCATATGTGAAAACTTAAATTTAGTCGCATAGAAAATACAACCCATAGAATACGCAGCACCACCACCTAATATAAGCCAGAACAACTCAGGAGAAGCAGCACCTTTAAATGCAGGGAAAAAAGCAACAACAGACCACCCCATAATAAGATATACCGGGACCGACAAGAGACGCGACCTGGTCCACATAAGTGTCTTGATAAGAATTCCTGCAAGAACCATGCTCCACTGTATTGAAAGCAGAATGATACCTTTCGTACCACCGATAACAGAAAGAGATATCGGAGTATATGATCCTGCAATCGCAAGAAATATAGCGATATGGTCCAGTTTATTAAAAACAACTTTATGAGTTGTCCTTTTCATCGTTGAATGATACATTGCAGAAGTTGCGAACATAATGAATAAGCAAATACAGAAAACGGAAATACCTACAGTATCCAGGATCGCTTGCTCACCTCCGCCGGTGAATGCCCTGACCACTGAATAAGGAAGCATTATCAACACCATCACTGCCATTACACCATGTGTTATAGTGTTTCCGATTTCTTCTCCGAATGTTTCATTATTACCAAAAGACTCGTCTTTCATACCAATACACTCATAAATCTTCTTTACTCATTATTATCATAGCAACACCATTACTGACAGAAATCAAGGCTTTATCATTTCCCGGTCTGTAATTGGGCATCAACTCATTACTGACCGCGCGCTGAGAACCTAGCGGCACCGGCATTCTGCTAAGAGGGTATTTAAGGCCGCTGATATCTACTTCATTGATATCTCCACCGATAGGTATGACTGAAATTATCTTTCTATCTGTCTTAAATAAGGAATATTCGATCAAATAAGGAGAATTTTCAGGAGTCAAAGTATACATATAAGTATCACCATCAGTCAAAACACATTGAATGCCCCTTGCAGCAAGCGAAGCAGCCATCATCTGATTTCCAAGCATATGGTCATATCTTTCACCAAAGGCACCTATGAATAATATTTCCGAACATCCTTCAGCCACAGCTATATCTGCAGCTATTTCACTGTCGGTCTGATCCTTGTCTTTATCAAAATATTTAATAGTAGTAGCAGCATCCGCTTTAGCTTGTATAAGAAGTTCCCCCGGTATCGAATCCATATCACCGACCAGAAAATCCGGGATAATACCCAGGCTTCTACAGTGTACATATCCTCTGTCAGCAGCGATCACGGGAGATGTTGATCCTACAAGCTCTGCAATTTCATTGGTATACTTGCATTTTCCTCCAAGTGAGATCAAAGCAGACATTTTCTAAGCTCCCTGATCGCACCTGCCGGGTCTTCTCCTGAAAACACCGAACTACCTGCGACAATAGCATTAGCACCTGCTTTGAAAACTTTTCTAATGTTGCCAGGTCCTATTCCACCATCGACTTGAATGTGAACATCCAGACCTTTAGCATCAAGCATTGTTCTGAGTCTGCTGATCTTATCCGTCATAGAATTTATGTATGACTGACCGCCGAACCCCGGATCAACTGTCATCAGAAGAATCATATCAACATACGGGAGAACCTCTTCAACAGTACTTACAGGAGTACCCGGATTAAGAGCGACACCGGTCGAAACGCCCTTAGCCTTTATCGTATCAAGAACACGATGCAAATGAACACAAGTTTCCTGATGGACTACGATCATATCTGCTCCGGCTTCCGCAAAATCATCAATATATCGACCCGGATCAACTATCATCAGATGAACGTCCAAAGGCATTTGGGTACATTTCTTAACAGCTTTGACGATCGGGATCCCAAAAGATATATTGGGCACATAAACACCATCCATAACATCGATATGGACCCAGTCAGCATGTCCTTCGATTTTATTTATATCAGCAGAAAGGTTCCTGAAATCTGCGGATAGTATTGACGGACATATTATTGCCTCCTCTCTGCCTCTTTCAAGATACTGCGAGTACTTTTCAACCATTCTGTGAACCTCCGATTTTCTTTCTTATGTGTTCAGGTACCGAATCTGCCGACCGCCTGAAATATCTGTATCTTTCAAGTCTTCCCTGATCGATCCCGGAAAACTCAGCAAAACATCCTTTCTCTCCCATGTGCCTACAGCCGGAAAATTTACATCTCTCAGAGACAGCTTTTAGTTCAGGATATGCATTTTCAACTGAATTCCCATCCAACCCAAGCTCCGATATTTCAAGAGTTGTAAACCCGGGTGTATCAGTTATGAATCCTCCGTCAAATCTAATAAGTTCTGTATGACGGGTCGTATGCTTACCTTTCTTATTCTTTTCACTCAAAACTCCTGTATTCATGTAAGCACTTCCAACCAGAGCATTTATCAATGTAGATTTACCGGTACCGGACGCTCCGGCAAAAGTTATGGTTCTGTTCTTTATAAATTTTCTTAAGCCTTCGTCATCACCTTTCATTCCAAACCCGAAAACGAAAGTTTTGAATCCTGCCTTATCGTACAAATCTCTTATAGTCTCAGCCGAAAGCAGGTCCAGATCAGACTTTGTTATGCAAACAGCCGGATCGATCCCGTCCCTTGCACATAATATTAACATTTTTTCGATCAAATAGTAATCGGGTTCCGGAGATGATGCGGACGAAAATATCAGAATAGCATCGACATTAGCAACTATCGGCCGGTCAAGAAAATTCTTTCTCGGCATTATCTCATCGATACAATATGGTACATCAGGATCTCCACTCGGAGAAACCATGACATTATCACCCGGATACGGACTGTGACCACTTTTTCTGAAAATACCGCGAGGCTTAGCCAAATACTCCTTATCATCCGCAAAATATACAGAATATAATCCGCCTATACCCTTAAGTACTTTCCCTGTCATACGATCTGAAACAGCACCTTCAGTCATCAGATGAAACACCCGGATCAGGTGACAAACTCAGTGTCGGAGACGGGGATGGAGCAGGAGACGGAGTAGGTGAGAGCGTAGGAGTCGCTACAGGAATGATTATACTCTGGTAATCCTCATAACTCCCAAGAAGTATCATTATGCTTGTCAGCGCTTTTACTTCAGTTCCCTGAGCAGGCTCAGTACCGAGTATATACTGCCTTTCTTCAGGAAGAAACTGATCGCTTCCTATAAGCGCTTCACTGCCCTTTCTAAGATGTGCTTCCTCGAGTATTATTATCCCTTCGCTCCGCAAAAGTCCGCGCACATCAGGTACTACTACATTTATAAGCCCTTCGCTAACTATAAGCGTTACCTCTCCGCCTTTCGGCACATCATTTCCGGCACCCGGGATAGTTTCAATAACATTATCTTTACCCATCTCAGAGCTGAGTTCTTTAATAACTATAACTTTCAGACCTAAAACCTGAGCAAGATCACTTTCAACAAGTTTATAATTCTTTCCCACATAATCTCCAAGTCTGACTGTATCTTTCCCGCTGCTCACTTTCAGTGTGATCACCGAAGCACCTCCGGGTCTCATGGTCAGCCCCTTGGGAACACTCTGATAGAATACTATCTCCTGATCGACAGTATCATTCTGCTCATACAAAATCTCATAGGCGATATTCGCTGCATCAAGTTTGGATTTAACATCATCGAGCCTGCTTCCGACATATGTCTCAACAGTATATTCAGCAGTAGGGCTGGTTATCTGAGATTTGATCCAATTTATAGAATAAGCAGAAGCTTTATACAAAGCAAATCCTGTTACAACAAGTGCGATCACTATTATCATCGCTTCCCTGATCCGTACTTTCTTCAGTCTGCGTTTCTGCTCCTCCAATTCCCTGAGTTTACCGAAATTCGGTTCTCTTCCGAGAGATGTTAAGCGTGTAGTTCCTGCGTCTTCGCTCATGTTGTCTATATATCCATATGAAGCATCCGGATCGACCATGAAAGCGTCAAGCTCATCGACAAGCTCACGAGCAGTCTTATATCTCAAAGAAATAGATTTCTGTATACATTTCATGACAATATTACTTAGTCCTTCCGGGACAGCGGGCTCTATCTGTTTAGGAGGTACAGGTTTCTCCTGAATGTGTTTCAGAGCGATCGACACTGAAGTATCTCCATTGAAAGGGAGTTTACCGGTCAACATTTCATAGAGCAGTATCCCCATAGAGTATATATCTGACTGCTCTCCGACGATTCCTCCTCTTGCCTGCTCCGGTGAAAAATAGTGAACTGATCCAAATGCCTTATTTCCCGATAAAGTGACAGTATTAGCAGACGCCGCCCTTGCGATACCGAAATCAGTTACTTTCGCAATAAAATCACGTGTAATAAGTATGTTGTGCGGTTTTATATCGCGGTGTATTATACCGTTCTTATGAGCATTTTCCAATGCCAGCCCGATCTGTATCGCAATCGGAAGAGCCGCCTGCCAGTCAAGTGATTTGTTCTTGGTTATCAGTTCTTTAAGACTGATTCCGTCAACATACTCCATGACCATGTACCGCATTCCGGCTTCCATCCCTACATCGAAAACTTTAACAATATTGGGGTATGACAAACTTGAAGCAGCTCTCGCTTCGGTATCGAATCTTCTTATAAATTCCTCATCATAGGTTAGTTCGGATTTCAGAATTTTAACAGCAACATCCCTGTCGGCTTCAAGGTCCCTGGCAAGATATACTACACCCATCCCGCCTTCACCGATCAGTTTAATGATTTTGTATCTTCCGGCAAAAACACGCTCTGCAGCGTTGTTTTCACCATTATCTGTCCCTACATTCAAAAAGTCTTTCATTAAGACCTGTTCCTCCATCATCAGATAATGATCAGAAATAACCGATCATCACCGTAGTATTATCTTCACCACCTGAGCTGTTTGCCTTATTAACAAGGACTTGAGCAGCAACTGCAGGATTGTTTTCTTTTCTCAAAATATTTCTTATGATACTTTCCTGAACATATCCATGAAGACCATCTGAGCACAAAAGGACTTTGTCGTTCTTCTGGAGAGACACTGCATAAGTGTCGGCTGTAACATATTCCGGAACCCCCAACGCTCGTGTAAGCACATGGCGTTTCGGATGTCCGGCAGCTTGGGCCGGCATGATCCTGCCGGCATCAACGAGTTCCTGAACAAGAGTATGATCAACTGTTATTCTCATAAGCGAATTCTTTCGGAGCAGATAGACTCTGCAGTCACCGACATGAGAAACGATAAGTGTATCATCGTATATTACTGCTATAGTCAGAGTAGTCCCCATTCCTTTGTTATCAGTATCTTCAAGGGATCCGAGATAAACTTTTACATTTGCCTTTTCTGTTATTTCTTTTAGCAATCCGGATATATGTTCGATATCACCTACAGAAGAAATCACGGGCTCGATTTGTTCTCTGGCGTATTCTACTGCTATGGAACTTGCCAGTTCACCTCTTTTATGTCCACCCATTCCGTCAGCAAGAATAAACACCAGAGGATAATCACCCTGATTAGTAAAGACAGTATAGGAATCCTCGTTGATCGATCTTATCAGACCTTTATCTGTCGCTGAACCGTAAATCAAACCATTCCCCCCTGAACCAGATTTCTTCTCAACTGACCGCAGGCAGCCTTTATGTCTGCACCCAGCTCTCTCCTGATGGTTACATTGACTCCTTTTTCTTCAAGGATGTCACGAAATTTTCTGACTCTTTCTGCTGTACTCTGCTCATAGCCACATTGTTCAAATTCATTGGCAGGTATAAGGTTCACATGGCAAAGCATTCCTTTCAATTTCAATGCAAGTTCACAAGCATTTTCATCCCTATCGTTTACACCTTTCAGTAAAATATATTCAAATGTTATTCGTCTTCCTGTTTTCTCAGTATGATTTCTGCAGGCTTCAAGCAATTCATCGATACCATATCTGAGAGAAACCGGCATAATTTTATTTCTTATCACATCATTAGGTGCGTGTAACGAAACCGAGAGTGTTACCGGAAGACCCTCATCCGTAAATTTTAGCATTTCAGGCACAAGTCCGCAAGTTGACACAGCTATTCTTCTCATACCTATTCCAAGCACATCAGGATCATTAGCCTCTTTAATAAACCTGATAAGATTTTCATAATTATCAAACGGCTCGCCTATTCCCATAACTACAATATTTGATATCTTCTCACCGGAATCTTTGATTACTGTCATAACCTGTATCAGCATTTCACCGAAAGTCAGATCCCTCCCAAATCCGGCTCCTGCCGATGCACAGAAGGAACATCCCATCCGGCACCCTGCTTGTGAAGAAATACAAACACTGTTACCATAAGAATATCTCATAAGAACACATTCGATTATATTACCATCTTTAAGTTTGAGTATATATTTAACTGTTCCATTACTCTCAGATTCTGTTCTTCCAACGATTTCCGCTCCATTCGCATAAAATCTTTCAGCCAACATTTCCCTTATTTTCACGGGAATATTTCTCATCTCATCAAAAGAAATTATACCGTGAGCTTTCCATTTAATGATCTGATCAGCTCTGTATGAAGGCAGCCCGTTATCTCTTACCCAATCTCTGATCGCGTCATTGTCTGTATCATAAAAGAAGATCATCTCATTCTCCTCATTTTCGAAATGAAAAATCCGTCACATCCGTGTCTATCCGGATAGAGAGTTATCATTCCTTTCCTTGCATTGTCCATTGAATCGATATCCGAAACAACAGTACTGTTTTTCTTCAGTTTAATACTAAGTATTCCGGAAAAATCAACAGTCTCAAATGATCCTGACTGATCAGCAATAAAACTTCTTATAAGATTCTCATTTTCTTCCGGATTAACTGTACATGTGCTATATACCAGATATCCCCCTACCCTGACCAGCTCTGCAGCATGGTCCAGTATTTGTCTTTGAAGCGGATATAGTCCTGTAATCTTCTCATGGTCCATACGAAGCATTATATCAGGCTTTCTTCGTAATATCCCTAGACCGCTGCATGGTACATCGGCAAGAACAAGATCAGCCTTACTTCCGTTTCCTTCAAAAGGATCTGCGACGCGAGCATCAGCATTGAAACATTTGATCACATTTATACCCAGCCTCTGCGTGTTTTCATCAATAAGCCTGATACGTGACGGATTTATATCAAATGCATAAATCTTTCCTTTGTTGTTCATCAGTTCACCCATATGGCAAGCTTTGCCTCCGGGGGCTGCACAGAGATCAACTACTATATCTCCTTCTGAAGGATCAGCAATAACTGATGCCAGCATCGCAGCTTCATCCTGAACAGTGAAACTTCCTGTGCGGAATCCCTTAAGCGAACTTATATCGCGTCCTCCCGTCTGAATGATAAGTGCGTCCCGGATAAATTCAGACTCTTCAAATTCAATACCGGCCTCAGTCAATTCAAGCATGATTTCATCAATACCGGATATCATTCTATTTACTCTGATAGTGATCTCAGCATTCTGATGCAGAGAAGCTGCTATTTCAAACCCTCTTTCAGCACCAAACCACTTTTTAAAATATCCCGCAAGTTCAGGCGGAAGGCCACACTTCAAATGATATTTGACAGGATCTGTTATATATCTGCTTTTAAGTTCAGTCTTTTTCGAAGTAATTTTTCTTAAAACAGCATTAACAAATGATGCCGGACCTATACCGCTGATTGAACGAGCAACAGAAACCGATTCGTCAACCGCTGAGTGGTCCGGGATCCTGTCAGAATACATAATCTGCCATACCGCATTCCTGAGAACGGCAGAAACAAAGGGGTCTGTCACATCGATATCACGAAAAGAAACAGAAGCTATCAGTGCATCAATATTAGTGATCCATGATAAAGTTCCCTTATAGACCGCTGATGCAAAAGACTTATCAAGCTCATTTAACAAATACTTTCTGAATATTGCTGATTCTGCAAGATTGCCAAAAGCATCATCTTCAACCGCAGCCTTTGTCAGTTCAGCTGCTGCACATCTTGCTTTGTCAGCTCGGAGACCCAACTATCTTCTTCTCCCGCGCGAAAGGAGGATCAGTCTTGCAAAACTGGCCAATGCTACAACTAAAGATGCAACATAAGTCATCGCAGCAGCGGTAAGAACTCTGCGTGCAGCTGTGATCTCATCCCCATACAGTATCCCGGTGTTATCGAGAATACTAATAGCTCTTCTGCTGGCGTTG
>Ga0172377_10007771_pt1 | contig 11020 bp, 6 predicted proteins | sample Pumphouse3metaG_FD_119749 | JGI IMG/M metagenome (GOLD analysis project Ga0172377, IMG submission 119749) | Leachate microbial communities from a municipal landfill in Southern Ontario, Canada - Pumphouse #3 metaG | ecosystem: Engineered > Solid waste > Landfill > Unclassified | place: Canada... | reverse complement strand
GTAGTTATTATGGGCAGTCTTGCCCATATGTAATCCATAACTCTTGTCCTGTAAGAAAACTCCGTTTCTATTCTCTTACTGTGAATCGACAGTCCTACATCTGAGTCCAGGAGAAAAGCCTGCCTCATGTGATAAGGAACCCATTCGTTAAAGAATACATTCTTACCATACAGGTCAAGTTCTTTTGCCAGATTTATTGCGTCTATGCACTTTTTCATTTCTGGAAGTTTAGGGTCTGGATGTTTTACTCCCATAAATACCAGTTTTATATTTTTTCTGCTCCTTACAATCTCCCATACCGCCTTTATTGCAGTAATGGGATCCAGCCAGTTCCAGATTCCACCTCCCCACAAAATTACCCTGTCTTCTTCTTTTATTTCAGGTATAACATTCCTGATAGAAAGACCCGGGTGCAAAGGAGGTCTTGACGGTATTCCAAAAGGTACTACATCTATAAGATTCCTCAACGTATTATCAGAATCATAATTATACGGATTCAACCTGCCTATAGCATTTAACATCCCAAGCCAGTAATCTCTCTGTTTTTCACTTGCACAGATAAAAAAATCTCCAATAGTGAGCTGGAGTTTTAGTATATTTACATTATTTTTATCAATTCTTACTCTTTCCGCTATGTCAGCGTTTCTAAACATTTCGAGACTCTCTAAATTGAATGGATTATAAAGATCCACAATAATTTTCCCTTTAAAATTCTTTAGAAAAGGAAAGTAGTAAAGGATATGACCCTGAATTAAAATCATATCTGAATTTTCGACATGTCTATTTAAAGTCCTGTAGTTATTTAATTTATATTGAGCGGTTTTAAATCCTTCGGTATCAATATCCACTTTGTTTGGTGTAAGCAGAGTAACATCCAGATATTCTGATAGAATCTTTGCAAATTCATAGAATCTTATCCCGGGTCCTGCCATATTTTTACCGATGATATCATAACTTATTATACATATTTTAAGCTGATTTTTTTTATCTGGTTCACTTTGCTTTATGTCCATTATCTCTCCTCTAAAAATAAAAGTTTTTTATATAATACCATTTTTTAGATATTTTAGTTATATTCTACAGCCGGTTCAAATCATTTTAACTTTATTTTATTTAAGATTAAACGATTTTTTAACTTTATAACTAAATTATAGGGTAAAAATAAAAAATTTATAAAATAAGCATAAAAAATACATGGAAATTGATCACGTGTCGCTCCGGTCTTTAACCAGTTCACTTCTGCTTTACAGAACTTCCTAAAAAAATCCATAAATCCAAGGTTAATTAATGCACATCTTACCCTGTTCTTGTGGTAAAACTTATAAAAGCTCTTACTGAATTTTTTTACAGATGCACCTTCAAAATGTCTTGCGATGGAACAGATGTTTACAACAATCCTGAACCCGAGCCTTTTAAGCCTGAGACAATAATCAAGTTCTTCAAAATACACAGGCCTGTATCCTGCATCAAATCCTCTAATATTTTTAAATAACTCAAAATCTGTAGCAAAAAATGCTCCAGTAATATAATCTGCATTTATTATCTTTTTAATAGTGCCAGGCTCACCGCCCTTAACCTTTTCCTGTTTTAGTTCTTTTTTTAAGTCTGAATATCTTTTACCAGAACCAGTATGACAGGTAATAAAATTATCATTGATTTTTCCACCCATATGCTGGATCAGGTCTTTTTCGTAATCAAGAATTAGCCCTCCTGCAGCTCCAATTCCATCAACCGGTAAAGGTTCTTTTTTATCTGTCCCGTTAAATGTCGAGATTATCGTTTTCACAGCATCTTTTTCTAAATACATATCCGGATTCAACAACACTAAAAACTCCAGATGCTCTTTTATGTCCTTTTTTTCCTTTTCTATAAAATTAAAGACAGCATAATTTACAGCCGCTGCAAATCCAATATTTTTCTTGAGTATCTTTAGTTTAAAATTGTTTGTGGTTATTCCGGGATATGTATTCCTAAAATCTCTAATTTTTGCAATAGTGCTGTCACTTGAAGCATTATCAATAATAATCAAAAACCAGTCTTTATAGCTCTGATTAATTACAGAGTAAAGACACTTTTCAATAAAATTTTCACTGTTATAGGTTACAATTACTAATAGACTTTTAATGCTCATTTAATACTCATATATTCACAGCATAAATTGTTAAAATATAATAAAATTAAAAATTCAGGATTTTTATCAGAGGTTAGCCGGATATTTTTCTTTTCAGAATTTTGAAATACGTATAAATTTTATATACAAAACCTTTCTCTACAATGCCTTCGAGTTCCTGTATGCGCGCATCTCTCTCCTCTATCATTTTTCTCTGGCGTAAGACTATCTGCTCTAAATTATTAAGAGCTTCTTCTCTACTAAAAAATAGTTTTCTCTCTTTTCCTCTGTCGGGAGAAAAAGAAGGTTTTTCAACCCATTTTTGCAGCACACGCGTAGTTGTATCGAAATTAAAATTGTGCAGTGCATATTCCTTACCTGCCTTTGCAGTTTTTGCAATTTCATCCCTGTGGTCTGCCAGATAAATTAATTTTTCACCAAGGTCTTTATAATCACCGGGCTTAAATGTATATCCGATTTTTTCTTTTTCTATGATATCGGTCAGTTCGCATACATTTGAAGACAGCACACAAAGGCCTGCTTTAAACCAGTCAAGAATACGGTTCTTACTGCCCAGTTTCACTTCATAGATGTTCTTATCAATATTTATCCCTGTATCTGCTTCAAGATAATAATTGGGAACATCTTCTCCAGGTACCCACCCTTTCATTATAAATCTATCCCTGCAGGGACCTGTGTCTATAAGAGAGAGAAAATAAGGATAGGTTTTTAAGTCCTGCTCCGGAATCTCGCCACCCGTGGATACAAATTTAATTTCAGGATTTTTCTCCATCGCATATATAAGCCCTTTAAACAAAGTATCCACATCGGTCCATGTGTTATATCCCCCGGTCCAAAGCACCACGAAATCATCGTCTTTTATTCCGTGTTTACCCCTTATAACATTTTTAGTATGCATATATTCTCCTTCAGAAATGCCACAGGGAATTACAACACCGAAGTCATAACCGGCAGTATATCTGTTAAGTCTTCCTGCCGCTCCCAGCTCACCTACCAGAGCATATTTTTGTCTTGATGACACACAGGAAAATATATCAGCATTAGATATAATATTGTATTCACTATTCCAGTAATGAAAAAGACAACTATCATCCCCATCAACATAAGCACGGGCCTGGGCTTCTGCCATTACATGGCCAAATAAATCAGCCCAGAAGGGAACGCTGGTAATATTTTTGTCATCCTGCAATCTGGATAATTTTGAAGCTATATACGAGGGATAAAAAGTACAGCCAACTATACAGTCTGGCTTAAATCTGTTAAAAATCTCTGAGAGTAATTCAATATCCTCAAAATCATCTTTTTTTAATATATTATACTCGAATTCATAACCGGATTCTTTATCTTCTAAACCAGTCCTGTAAACAAAATTTTTTATATACTTTGATTCAAAATCTTCCGGATAAGCTGACGGGATAGCATAATTACATACACATATTTTGTGGCCCATTTTTAAAAGCGGAAGTATAAAATGCCATGTTCTTATTCCAGTACCGTATACTTTTTTATCATTTTCAAAAGGCATAGGGCTCATGCCTGTTATAAATATCCTGCTCATGATGCTTAAATCCCTAAAAATATTATACCTTTTTATTTTACTTGCTTATTTATATAATTAAAACCGCAAAATTTTAATATTTTTTTACAATATTTTTTTAGGAAGACATTATTTACAATTAATACTGCATTCTGTTATACTTTACAATCTGAAAATCATATAATTTATATTATGTATGTATACAAATCGACATATTTAATAAAAGTCTGCAAGCAGTTAAAATTATACAGGTGCACAGGCATCTATCTATGTTTATAATAATGCATTAAGGTAAATGAGAACAGCAACCATAATAACTATAATTTTATTTTTGGTAGCGGTAATCTTTCTGGGATATACATTTTTAAAAGCCGCAATATTTAAATCACCTGTCACGAACGAAGAAACAGAACTGGAAGAACCGGAAGCAATTATTGATGAAGAACCCGGACAGGTTAAAGACGGGTCGGAAGATGAATACAGTGAAAATAAAATTTCAAAAGTAGAAATATATCTTGATGGTGACAGAAATAATGGAATTTTCCTTGGAGAAGCTGTATATGGCGTAACTTCGCAGGATGCCTATAATATTTATGGTGAAAACTTCTCCGAAACAGGTTTTCTTCTAGCCAAAAAAAATAATAAGTACTCGTTTGAGCCCGGGTCAGTACATTATCTCTATGTATATACACTAATACCAGCATCCGGGTGGGATTATCATCGTAAAGAGATTATAATACCGGGTGAACCAGAGCTTGATGAAAATATTAAATTGTCCGTTGATAACCCTGACCAGGACGAAGTAATAAAAGAATCCGAGAAGTCAAAAATAAAAATTTCAGGCTGGTCTGCAGATTTTGGAAATCCTTCTGCACCGGGTATTGAAAGTATAGAGATATATTTAAACGGTCCAAAAGGTTTTGGTAAACTTATCGGGAAGGCAGAATATGGAATTGAGAGACAGGATGTAGCCAGAGCTTTTGGAAATGCAAACTACACCAATTGTGGTTATTGCCTTTATTTTGATGGAAGCGATCTCGCAGAAGGAAGTGAAAATACTCTATATATTTACTCTTTCTCTTCTTCGGGTAATTATAACCTGGGGTTGATGGATATTATTATTGAAGGCGAAAAGAAGGAACCTGATACTATAATTTCAGTTGAAGCAAATCTTAACAACCAGTTAATAGAAATAAGTGGCTGGGCAATAAATAAAAATGATATTACTGAAGGCAAACCCAGAGAGACGAACGTAGAATACAATATTAAAAAAATAATCTTTACTTCTGATAGAACAGGAAATGAAGATATATTCAGCATGAATATAGATGGCAGTGAACTTACACAGCTGACTGACTATTCCGGTAGAGATAATTATCCTGCAGCTTCTCCTGATGGGAAAAAAATTACATACACATCAGATATTAACGGTACATGGCAGGTTATGGTTATGGACTGGGATGGCAAAAATAAAAAGCAGATCACAAATAATCCCTACAGGAGCGGGTTCTCATCCTGGTCTTTTGATGGAAGATTTATTTATTTTGAGGCATACGTAGATGATAACTGGGAAATATACAGGATAGATAGCGATGGAAGCAATATGAAAAGATTGACCTTTAATACCGATGAACCCGACTGGCATCCCTGTGGTCATCCATATAAATATAAAGTTATCTATGAATCAGGAACAACAGGTAATGAAGATATATATATAATGGACCATGACGGCAAAAATGTTGATAAAATTTCAGATGAAAATATGAGAAAAAGAGTTCCCTCGATTTCCGTTGATGGGAAAATAATTGTTTTTAGTGACAACAATTCTTTATATACCATGGATAACAACGGAAAAAACATAAAAAAAATCAGTGGTGACCTATCACGCTGCAGACATTCTGGTATATCTCCAGATATGAAGTACGTAGTCTTTGAAAGTGTCATTGATGGAAATGTAGAGATAATACTTACAAACCTGGATGGCTCTAACACTATAAGACTTACAACCAGCCCTACCAAAGATTATGACCCGGTTTTTTTATACCAGGCAGTGGAAAATTAGCCTGTAAAAGTTTGCTTTTAATTTATACCTGAATCAATTAATGGACCTGTACTGCTTGCTTTGATCTTACAACAATTTATCTGCCGCCAGAAGTTTACTTCCCATCGTTTTCAACTGATATATGCCTGTATCTTATTCTGGGAAAATGAAAACGGATTGACGAGCCTATGGCAAAACCAAGCCATAATGACCAGATAGCCTGCCTGGAGAAAAGATAAAATAATAGCTCACTTACCTTTTCGCTTGAATGAAAGAATCTCGTTACAATAAAGCTGGTTATTGTACCTTCTGACAGGATAAGACAGATAAACGGAAAGATACCAACGATTACAAGATTTTTAAAACTAAAAAAACTTTTTTTAATCTTTAATTTTAATATAAGCATTACAAGCATACCTGCACAAAAGCCGGTGATTAAAAGTGCCACTAATTTAATATTATTTGAAACTACTGGAGATAAATTTGCTACTCCAAGCGTTTCAATAATATTATCAAAGTAGGAATATATAACAGCATATAAAATAGCATTAATAAAAGAAAAAACTGTTAAAAAATTTCTCAAAATTAACCTTTACCTTTCCTTAATTTTTTTTTAATTTTATAAATTTTTTGGCTGCCCGGTTCACTGACGATAAATTCCAGTTATTAATACCGGTATTTAAAAGTTACAACTTCTGGCCGATAGTACCGAGGTACTGAGAAACATAACTGTAAACAGTATGTGCTACAACTGAAGCACCTGCCGGACTATAATGCATCCCATCATAAAGATATTCTCCGGGATTCTGTGACAGCGGCGTCAGCACATCTATAACTACTGCACCATGTTTTGCAGCAATTGTTCTTATCGCATCATTATATACTGGATAACTTCCTTTTCCAGACCGGAAAATAGGGCCAATAAGATTAATAAATACCCTTGCTCCAAGGTTTTTTGACTTAACAACTATTGCTTCAAGATTTGCGGTAAAGCTCGAAAGGCTGCCTCCAGTATCATTAGTTCCATACGCAATTATAACTATTTGTGGATTATGTATCGCAACAGTGCTTTCAAACCTTGCATTTCCACCACGAGCCATCTCCCCACTCTTTCCACTTGCAATAGTATTATATTCAGCATATGGATAGTTAGCTTCAAGGAGCTCATCAAAAATCTGCACCCAGTTTGACATTTCTATTAAAGAATCACCCATCGCAACAATAGTTACACTGGCATTTCCTCTGACAGTAAGGCTTTTTGGTAGCAGCTCAATTGTCCCGTTACTATATTCAATTTTAAAATGTGTGGTTATAACACCACCTGAATTTACAAGGTTCTCATTTACTTTCATACTATATGTTATCTCTTTTTCCTCTCCTATATCAAGGTCTTTTAAATCCCATATCAGTCCCCTTATTTCATCGCTCCAGCTTATTCCTTCTGGCGTACCCGACTGGCTTATGTAAGTGGCACCCTCAGGAGTGGGACAGATTAGTTTATAACTTTTTTCCTTCTTCTCGCCGGTGTTCCTTATAATAATTTTTACATTTATAATCTCCCCGGGATAAAGTTCCCCTCCGTTCGCATCGTATATATGTGCCTCGGATTTTGTTAAATCAGGGTAAAGGTTTAGTTTTTCTTCCAGCGTTTTTTCTATAATATTTGAATCATATTTTAAAGTGTTCCTGCAGGTTATAAGTTCATCACCATTCAGAGTATCTTTAACCCTTACTTTAAAAGAAAGAGTTTCAGGTTTATTTATTTCAACATTATCAATTTTCCATAATATATAGCTATCCCTGTACTCACCATTTCCGGTAATTGAATCCCCTATTATATCTACAAATTCTGATATATCGCTTTTAATCTCTACATCAGAAGCATTCATATCTCCGGTGTTCTCTACCACTAAATTGTATTGCAAAATATCGCCCAATCTTACAACACCGCCATTTTCATCAACAGCTTTAGCTTTAAAATTTAATTCAGGGCTACTTTCAACCCTGCTAACAAGACCTGCGTTGATGTTTTCATTAAATACATCCCCACTGATTTTGTATTTAAATTTCACTTCATCCAGATTAATAAGGGTACCATTATCCAGAGGTTTGCAAACCTCCACTATGAAGGTAAATGTTCCATATTCTCTTTTCTTTACATTCCCGGCATTTAACTCAAATGTTTTATCATTAACCTTTGAAACATCATTACAATCAGTTGATACAAAAAAAGTATGCTCTGGCACTTTAAGTTCTATAACCAGCTCATCAACATCTCTATTACCTGTATTTTTATAATTTATTATATATGTGATTTTATCGCCCGGCTTTAAGTGTTCCCCGGCGCTACTTGATACAGAATTGGATCGCCTGTCGCTAAAATTTGGTTTTGTCAGGTAAAAAAAATAATAAGCAGAAATTGCAGCTGAAATCACAATAACAGCAACCGCTACGTAAATCCATTTTTTATTATGCTTTAAAAAATTTAAAAGTTTCTCACCCATTTATATTTCACAAATATTTCATAATAACTATAATATCAAAATCTAGAAACAATATATAATATATAGATATATATAAAATTATAAATATGTATAAAATAATACATAGAGAAACTTGCCCTCTATTATAACAAAAAACCGCCTATCTGCATAAAGTATCTTTTCCACATATGAGGTATCTATTATTAATTCAACAAATGTAACCGGCTATAAAGATAAATATGAAAGATAAATAATAGATACCTCAATTTCTGGTTGACCTTTTCGCTACCCTTCCGCCCATCCCCTTCATTTTTTAAACTTTGCTTTTAATTTCCACTTTAACACCATCACAATTAATATAGTAACCTTTATAAGTTGTTCTGAATTTTATAATAGATTCACCCGGAGCTTTCCCTTTAAGCTTCAGAATTAAGTTAATCCGGCCATTTCCTGCTATCGTATATGAATCGCTCACCCACATATATATATTTGAGTTAATTCCAGGGTATTGATTAATATATCCACCGGAGTCCACTTCTATAAGTTCAATATTTTCCGGGAGCTCCAGTTCTAAAGAACTAATTTTTACGGCATTATCATTAGTGTTATTTATGAGATATTCCAGCATAAATTCTTCTCCAGCTTCTTTTACATATTTACCACTTTTGTATTCGTTATCAATCCTGAATTCAATTTTGATACTTCTATCAAGGTTCAGATACCCCACATATTGAGCTGGCGGAATATAGCTATTAAATTCAACCCTATCTATATCATATAAATTAATGGTTCTCATATCCTCAATGCCGGTTCCGTATCTTACTGCACCTCTATAGCCAGCTTCAGGAATTAGATGCCATTTTGAAGGAGAATTATTATCATACGGCCAGGCAAAAAATAAAACTTCACTTCCAAGATGTGATTCTATATCTTCTTTTGATTTTTTAAGTTCATATAAGAATTCGCCATCAGAAACCAGACCAAGTCTCACATGATTAACTGTATGGGATAAAAACTCACACCCGTATTCATGCATTTCCTCAATCTCCGGCCATATAAGTATTGGCCTTATTACATTTGTTCTTTTATTAAAATAAGCATTTGTTTTCCTGCTGGCTTCTGTCTCTCCTATGGCGCCAGTTACAAGGAAAACAGTCATCTTGTATCCATATCTTTTAAGCACTGGAAAACCATTGGTGTAGACATCCTGAAATCCGTCATCAGATGTTATCATCACCGGCTTTTCTGGCAATGCTTTCCCGAAATCCACATATTTCAACAGATCCATAAAAGTAATAGTTTCATAGCCGTACTCCTTCAACACCCTGCACAATTCTTCAAAATGACCCGTGTATAGCTCAATTGGAGCTCCTATGTGGTCCTCAATCGCATGCAATCCTATTATAGCGATAAAATTACCTTCGAATGGCTTTACACCATAAACCATTGTAGAGTAATCAGTCCCTATAAAAGAATCAGTCCTGCCTGAATCTATTTTCAGACTGCATGAAACCATTGTGTCTTCAGTTATATTATCTTTTAAAGTCAGCCTCGTATTAAATCTAACTTTTTCACCAGCTCCGATAGAATCAACATTCCAGCAGATTTCCTCCCCATTTTCCCCATTTAATTTAAAAAATTCATCAGCAACAAGATTAACCTTTACATCTCTTGCTTCCGCACCACCGCTATTTATAACATTTACATAAACAATTAAATCTTCACCCGGATATATGTCACCGCCATTGACATCTTCAAATTCTATATAAGAACCTGAAAAAGACGGAAAGAGACCTCTGGCTTCCGCATCTCTGTCTCTACTACCTCCTGCAATATTTCCTGTAAATAATGAGCACCCTGTAAAAATGAGCAGAACAGACATTAAAAAAATAAATAATATGGACATATAATTCAGGTAAACCAGCTCTTTTTGATTTTTATTAAAAAACTTATGAGATTTCATAGTTTTAAAAGTATTATTTTTTGTTTTTACTCTTTCATTTTTTCCGGGAAGACAGTAACCAGTAATTATTATCTATTATTGTATTATTGTGATATAGAGTAAAGGTAGTTTAATTATTTATTTTTTTAGTCTTTTATTTCTATCTCCAGGTCCTCGCAATTAATATAAAATCCACCTGTTGTTAACCTGAATTTTATAGTTGCTTTTCCGGGCGCAATACTTCTAAGCTCCACTATTAAATTTATTTCGCTCTCACCTTCTATAATATAACTACCAACCCACATATATATTCCCCGGCTTAATCCCGGTTTCTGATTGATATATCCATCAGGTTTAGCTTCTACAAACTCGATATTTTCAGGAAGTTCTAGCTCAAATGAGTCTATCTTTACACTTTCTTTATTCTTATTTCTAATTACATATTCCACAGTAAATTTCTCACCAAATTCTCTTGTAAAGCTGTCAGTTAAATAATTGACTTCCAGATTGGCTACAGGTTCAATAATTTTATAAAGCTTTAATACCTCATTATATCTTGCCCAGCAGTGAGTTCTCCCTATCTGTTCCGCTTTAAATATCGATAATAAAGCATCACTGTTACCTACAAAGTAAACAGTATAGCCATTCTCAAGGTCTTTAATCATATTTTCTATTGTATACTCTGGAACTTTATGTGAAATATACTCTATATTTTTATCACCATATACATATTCATTAACAAACATACCAACACTTGTAGATTTTGCTAGAACATATACCTTAGAGTTACTCTCCATATTCCTAAACGCCTCATCCCAGAATTTATAAACATCCGGAGTCTCAGAAAGGTCAAGTGCTTCGTAATTTGTAAGAATTAAACATGCTG
>Ga0172377_10007770_pt1 | contig 11020 bp, 11 predicted proteins | sample Pumphouse3metaG_FD_119749 | JGI IMG/M metagenome (GOLD analysis project Ga0172377, IMG submission 119749) | Leachate microbial communities from a municipal landfill in Southern Ontario, Canada - Pumphouse #3 metaG | ecosystem: Engineered > Solid waste > Landfill > Unclassified | place: Canada... | reverse complement strand
TCATAATGCCATTGCACAGGCGAGTGGAAACAAACTGCTGGAAACCTTTGTGGATGTAGTCTCTTCCTTATTACAGGACTATATGGGCAAAGGCGTCTTGCTTCCAGGGGGCATCGAGGACGCCCTTAACCGGCACTCCCACATAGTAGCGGCTTTGAAAAACAGATCCCAAGAAGACGCTCAATCTGCAATGGAAGATCATCTACGGGCATCAAGGGAGAACGTAAAACGTTTCGACTCCCGCTTACATAGGTAATCTCGGTATTGTCCGAGTCAAATAATGAACATTGTTATGCCGTATTCCGGCACCGTTAAGGAGGAAACAATGAAAAAACTTACAATCGCACTCTTACTGGTTGCCTTGGTCGCTCCAATGGCATTCGCCCAAGGTTCATCAGAAGCTGCTGCAAAACCTGTTGAACTCGTCTACACCATGACAGCTGTTCCGACTGATGCACACGCAGGAGCAATGAAAGTCTTCAAAGAAACCGTAGAGAAAGTATCCAATGGCCAGATCAAGGTACTTACCTATGATTCAGCTTCCCTTTTCAAACAAGAACAGGAAGTTTCTGCTGTAAAGAGCGGTCAGGCTGACATCACTGCAACCAGTGCTTCATGGCTTACTGATGGTTCACCTTGGGTTTCAATGTTCACCGCTGGTTATATCTTCAAGACCTATGACCACATGACCACCGTTCTCAATGGACCTATCGGTGCTGAAGTATTCGACCGGATCGCCAAAGAGCAGGGAATTCGTCCTCTTGGTGCAGAGTACCTTGGAACCCGTCAGCTCAACTTGGTTGCTGACAAGCCCATCAAGACTCCTGCGGACCTCAAGGGTGTAAACCTCAGAATGCCCAACTCCGATTCTTGGATCTTCCTTGGAAAGGCTCTTGGAGCAAATCCAACCCCTATCTCCTTCAGCGAACTCTATATGGCTTTGCAGACCAAGACAGTCGACGGACAGGACAATCCCCTTCCTTCCACCAAGAATGCAAAGTTCTACGAAGTCACCAAATCCATCACCATCACCAACCACTTGGTTGACAGCGTATGGCCGGCCATCAACGAAGCAAAATGGCAGTCACTCACCGAACAGCAGAAGGGTTGGGTCATGGAAGGTGTAAAAGCCGGTATTGAATACTGTGATACAACCAATCTCAAGGCTGAAGCCGAACTTGTCGAATTCTTCAAGAGCGCAGGCCTGAAAGTGTACCAGGCAGATCTTGATGCCTTCAGTGAACATGTACTCGCCCTGTATCTTGCCAGTGATTACGCGAAGAGCTGGGACAAGGCTATGTTCGAGAAAGTCCAGGCTGCTGGAAAATAAGCCCGATACGCTTATCCCGGGGTAGCATGCTACTCCGGGTATCTTTATAGAATTGAGAGGGAGGTCACCACGTGAAAAAAGTAGCGTTGTTTCTCAGAGATACTATGGAAATCTATATTCCCATCATCTCTTTTGTCTTGTTATTCCTTGCATTCATTCTGCAGGTGTTTTTCCGCTACGTGGTCAATCACCCACTTACCTGGACGCAAGATGTCATTGTCATTGGATTCTGTTGGTCGGTCATCCTCGGAGCTTGTTACACCATGCGTAAAAAAGGCCACGTCCAATTCACCATGTTGTATGAGGCGTATAGTCCAAAAGTAGCCGCTTGGGCCCGTTTACTGGGAAATCTGTTGATCATCATCACGTTTGCGGCCATGGTAGTCCCCTCATTCAACTACGCATTCTTTGTTGGATTCCAAAAGACACCTGTTCTTCGTGTCTCCTATTTTTGGATTTTCATCCCCTTCAGTTACTTCCTCATCTCCATCATCGGTTACACCCTTGCACCAGTCATCGAAGACTGGAAAGTAATTCGTGGAGTACTCGCAGACAGCCAGGATCACCTGATTGATCCTCTTCTCGGGGAGGTAAAGAAGATATGAGTTTTCCCCTATTAGTAACACTTATCGTGTTTGTACTGATTTTCATCCTGAGGATGCCCATTGCTTTGGGAATGCTCGCCTCCGCCGCTTGTTACCTCTTGGTCAAAGGTGGAGATTTAAGTTTAGTCGTCAACCAGGTGATGAACACCTATTATACCAATTATGTAATCATTGCAGTCCCTCTCTTCATCTTCACGGCCAACGTCATGAACTCGGGGAAAGTAACCGATATGATCTTCAAGTTTTCCGGCGGTCTTTGTGGTCGGATGAGAGGTTCTCTGGGACAGGTGAACATTCTTGCATCCTTGATCTTCTCAGGCATGACCGGCTCTGCCATTGCAGATGCAGCAGGTCTTGGGAAAATTGAAATCGCAGCCATGAAAGAAGATGGATACGATGCAGAATTTGCATGTGCCATCACTGCAGCGTCTGCAACCATAGGCCCCATCTTCCCTCCTTCCATCCCTTTGGTCATTTATGCAATGCTCTCCAGCACTTCAGTAGGAGCTCTGTTCATGGGGGGAATGATCCCCGCCGTGTTGTTGGTAGCCTTTTTGATGATATATGTTGCCATCATTGCAAGGAAAAGAAACTATCCCAGAGGCGAAAAAATCGTCTGGAAAACTTTCCTCCTCTTTACTTTTAAGGCAATTCCCGCCCTACTCACTCCCATCATTCTGCTCGCAGGCATCTACACGGGAGTCATGACTCCTACCGAAGCCGGGGCAATTGCAGGCCTGTATGCCATCATCATCTCAGTTTTCGCCTACAAGGCTATGGGGTTCAAGGACTTGGTGGAAGTGGTGAAAGTATCCATCAAGGATATTGGCGCCACCAGCATCATGATAGGGGCTGCAACAGTGATCAGCTACATCGTAGCAAGAGAACAGCTTGCAGCCAACATCGGAAACTGGATCCTCGGCATCACCGCCAGTAAATACAGCTTCCTGTTTTTGGTGAACATCGTCATCTTGATCTTGGGCATGTTCATGGACACTTCAACCATCCAGTTGGTCTTTGTCCCGATCATGATTCCCGTTGCCAGAGCTCTCGGCATCGATATGATCCATTTCGGCCTGATTGTGACCTTCAACATGATGGTGGGTCTTTCAACTCCTCCTTTCGGCATGTTGCTGTTCATCACTTCAGGAATCTCCGGGACGCCGCTCAAGGGTGTCATGAAAGAGATTATCTGGCCACTTGTCGTCATGCTTGTGGTCTTGGTACTTATTACCTACTTCCCGGAAATCACCCTCTTTTTACCCAGGGCAACCGGTCTTATTTAAGGAGAATTGCATTCTATGAAAAAAATCTACAACGGCTGTTGGCCGACGATGATCACCCCGTTTACTGAAAACAACACCGTGGACTTCAAAGCGGTAAAACAACTGGTCGATTGGTATATCGATCGTGGCTGTGATGGAATCTTTGCAGTCTGCCAGTCAAGTGAAATGTTTTTCCTCTCTGAAACCGAAAAACTCGATATTGCCAAAGCAGTTGTCGAAGCTGCACAAGGCAGGGTGAAGGTCATCGCCTCAGGGCATACCGCTGATGATCACCAAATGCAGATCCAGCAGTTGGGAGCAATGGCAGAAACAGGTGTGGATGCAGTGGTGCTGGTATCAAACCGCATGGCCAAGCAAGACGAGGGAGCTGAGGTATTCAATCGCAATGCTGAAGACATCTTCAACCAACTGCCTTCAGTGACGTTTGGTCTGTATGAGTGTCCCTATCCCTATCTTCGTTTGTTGACCGATGAATTCCTTTCCTACTGTGCAAAGAGTGGAAAACTGGTATTCCTCAAGGACGTATCCTGCAGTTTGGAAATCGAGAAACGCAGGGTGGAAATCGTCAAGGGAACAGATCTTGCCCTTTTCAATGCAAATACCTCTACGCTGTTGGAATCTTGGAAAATCGGGTATCAGGGGTATAACGGTGTCATGGCAAACTTCCACATAGATCTCTATAAATGGATGTATGAACACTTTACAAGTGAGCCCTCTCTCGCTCAGGAAGTCAACGACTTCTTGACAGTCGCTGGGGTCACTGAAGCACGTGCCTATCCGGTGAATGCAAAATACCACTATGACAAAACCGACATTCCCATGAGTTTGGTCACCCGCTCAAAACCAGTTTCCTTGCTCAATGAGAATGCCAGAAACGAAATCGACAGCCTGATCAGGATGGAAAGATCTCTGCGTGCTCGTTTAGGTCTCAAGCTATGACGAAAGCCCAACAATTGCTCGGTAAAATGAAGCAAGGCTGTTGTTCAGTGATCGGGGGGCATGTCTTTTTGACAGACCCCTCCATCAGTGCTGCCATGGCTACCTTTGGCTATGATTTCATCTGGATTGATGGAGAACATGGACCCTTTGACAAACAGAATCTTCTTTTGCATGTCATATCGGTAAACGAAGGTGGTTCTGCAGCATTCGTACGGGTTCCTGAAAACAATCCCAATGTCATCAAACCCATACTTGAAATGGGGATCGATGGAATCATCATCCCCATGGTCCTCACAGAAGAAGAGGCAAGAAAAGCCATACAGGCATGCCTCTATCCACCTGAGGGTATCCGAGGGTTTGGTCCGAGAAGAGCCAATCGCTATGGAGAGATTCCCATCCAGGCCTATCTGGATGGTGCAAAGGACGCCTTCCTTCGTATTCTGCAGATCGAACACCGACAAGCCGTAGAAAACATTGATGCCATTTTATCGGTTGAAGGACTTGATGCCATCATCATCGGGCCTAATGACTTATCTGCGTCTATCGGCTTACTTGGGCAGAGTACGCACCCTGAAGTCTTCAAACTAGGAAAAAAGATCATTGAAAGTGCAAAGAAAGCGGGAAAACCTGTCGGAGTATCCATCGGTCCCGTTGAAAGCACCATCAAGGCATGGATGGATTTGGGTATCGATTTCATCAGTGTAGGGGATGACCTTTCATTCCTGCAGATGGGAGCAAAATCCACCATCGCACTTGTGAAAGAATCCCGTTAGGATTTCTTTTCTGTAGGAGTGGAAATTGGTCTCCAATTGCAGTATGGTAGGATAGTTGCACGAATTCAAACACCAAGGAGGGAGTAGTGGACATCCAAGACATCTCGTTATCTCGAATTAACCTCAGTCAGCAGGTTGCCGACCATCTGGAAGAAGTGATACTCTCCTCCCCTACCTCGCGTGTTTCAGAAAAACTACCTTCAGAGATGAAACTTGCCAAACAGTACAACGTAAGCCGTCCTGTCATCAGGGAAGCCATGAAACTTCTCCAGGAACGGGGACTGCTTACCTTGAAAAATGGTTCTGGAGCCTATATCACCAAACCAGAAACCAATACCGTCATGCATGCGGTGAACCGCATCATGCAGGTTGACCACATAAGCGCTGAAGAACTGACGCAAGTGCGTGAGATTCTTGAACTCTCCTCGGTCTCTTTGGCAGTAAAACACATCACAGACAAGCAATTGGATGAAATGGACACCATCCTTACCCAATTCGCCGATACGAGTCTCCCCTTGAAGAACCGAGTAGCCTTGGATGAAGCCTTTCATATCGCCATCGCCCAAGCAAGCGGCAACGAACTTCTGGTCATGTTCGTTGGTGTCTTGACCTCCTTGCTTCGTGATTATATGGGAAAAGGCATCCTTGTATCGGGAGGCATTGAAGACGCCATCAAACGCCACCGAGAGATTTTCGATGCCCTTTCGCGTCGGGATGCTCAAGCAGCCCATCAGGCCATGGCCGATCACCTGAAAATGTCCAGCGAGAATGTAAAACAATTCGACAAACAAGGGAAACGAGTCCAAAAGGCCAATTGACATCTTGACTGATGGGTGAGATTTTTCTCTTTTCAATATTTCGAAGTTTATCAGCTACCATACATACGTTCTTCAGCATCTTGGTTTCGATCATTTGATGACAATGCATGTAATGTCATTTGTATTTTGCTATTTCACCAAGTCACTGCGATGCTGAAGAAGCTAAGCATATCCAAAAGGAACTCATCGTCCGTTTTCTGACTCTCATAGGAGAGATGTATCAAAAACAAGGAAACCCCATTACTTCCAACAACTTTGAGCAAATCCAATTACTCAACAATGAATTGGTAAATGCCCAAAGGAAATTGCAAAAAGCAAATATTCAGCTCAAGCATCTGAATGAAGAATTGAACAACCGTTTGGTGAAAGACCCTTTGACCTCGTTGGTAAGATGCTATCAATATCGCTCAGAAATTGACCGAACCATCTCCCTGCAACCCAAGATGCTGGGGCTTTTTGCGTTCATTGACATCGACGATTTCAAACACATCAACGACACCCTCGGCCATGCAGCAGGAGACCAATACCTCATGGAATTTGCAAGACGCCTTCAAAGCCTCGACTTTGGGATGGCTACCATCTGCATGAGAATCGCTGGTGATGAATTTGGACTCTATCTTCATGGATTTGAACAGATAGAAGAAGACTTCCTTACTGCATTCTGGGATATCTTCACTACAAAGGTGATGGAAGTACCCATCCAAATCGAGTCAACGCAGGTTCCCATCTCTTGCAGTGTTGGGCTTTCAGTCTTTGGAACAGATACAAAGAATGTTTTTGAGTTGATCGAATACGCAGACTTTGCCATGTATCAGGCAAAACGAAAAGGAAAACGTTCCTATTGCCTGTTTGACCATACCTGTTACCAAAAAGAAAAACTTTCCCATTATCCATAGGAGACACATCACAGCCATAGGCATTTCTTATCTCTCATGATAGGGTATACATAACTCAACAAAGGTACACACACATGGGCAACAATCAACGAGAAATGACTCTTTCCAAAAGGATTCTGACCTTTGCTGCATCCTTATTGCTGCTTCCTTGCCTCACGCTCTCTGCCGCGCACCTTCCCCTTATCCGCATTTCAGTCGAAAACACCCTTTCCCATGTACAGACACAAGCAGTAGAACATTTCGCACAAAGACTCTCAGAGCGTCTCAAAGACCAATATGAAATCCAATTTTATCCAGCAGCCACCTTATATAAGGACAGTGAAGTATTCCGTGCTCTCTCACAGGGAAAGCTGGAAATCGCGGTACCTGGAACCTGGCAATTCGACAGATACGTATCTGAAGTCGGTGTCTTTCAACTTCCTTCACTCTATGGTAGAACCGCTGAAACCACCTATGCACTTCTTGAAAGTGAAGTAGGAACGCACATCTTGGAAGCAATTGAACATACGATGAACATCAAGGTATTGGGTAGATTCATCGACCTTGGTGCAGTTCACCTCTTTTCCACAAAGAAACCCATCAAAACAGCCAAAGACATCATTGATCAAAGAATTCGTGTAGCAGGTGGTGAGGGGAACATCTTGCGTCTTGAAGCACTTGGAGCAAAACCTGTGACCATCGCCTGGCCTGACTTACCCCTTGCCCTAACCAATGGAAATCTTGATGCTGCACTCACTTCCTATGAAACCCTTGCAAGTGCAAAGCTTTGGAATTTTGGTATTCGTTATGTCTATGAAGACAGCCAATACTTTGCCCAATACATCCCCATTGCTTCATCTTCCTTCTGGCAACGCCTTCCCAGCCATGTTCAGCAGACCATTCTTGACTGCTGGGAGGAAGGCGTTGACAAAGCGCGAAGAGAAGCCTTTTTGGCCCAAGAGAGAGCGAAAATCAAAGCCATCCTCTACTTTGTGAATATCATACAACCAGACAAAACAGAAGTGGAAACAACAAGGACTTTTTTACAGACCTTTGAAAAAGACCATGCCGAGCAGATGGGAATCCCCGTAGAACTCTACGAAGCCTTCACTGCCTTCCTCCATGATTATAAAGAAGAACCATGATGAGTAGGAAAACAATCAAGCAACCTATGCAACAATTGATTTGGTTCATTCTCCTCCCGACGCTGCTGTTCATACTCATTTTGATTATCGTGAGCATCATCATCTCTTCTCAACGAAATTTGGAATTACAAGGAGTCTCACAGCGTTCGAACCTACAGGCAAATCTTTTCTCAGAAAAAATCTCCGGCAAACTCACTGCCTTCGAGCTTATCCTGACGTCCTTGGACCAACAGATCCAATTGATGGACCTTAATGATGAGAACACCTTTGCCAGCTTACAAGATTCCATTTTATCCTACAAACTGATGTATGAAGAGCTGGAAGGAGTATGCATACTTGATGAACAGGGAGAAAAACGTTACTCCACGTATAATCTGGACTCAGAGAACCTACTGAACATGAGAAAAGATCTCATCATCAATCATGTGGAACAAGAACTTCCCTTCAGCATGCTTGCATTCACTGATGCAAATGCGATGTATATCGTATTCAGCAGATATGTCAAGGACATAACCAACGACAATTCCTTGGTCGTAGCACTCATCATCAAAACAAACACATTCTTCGATCTGTTGAATCTGACTTCAATCCCAGGACTTTCCAGCTCTTTCATGTACGATACGCAAGGAAAGATACTTGCCTACTGGAAATCTGAAATTCAGAGCGAAAACAATCCACTTTCCATACAGGATCTTCCTTTTTACCAAGACCTTCTTATGAGGATCGAGAATCCTTCGGTCATCCAATCAGGCATTCATAGCATCACCCTAGAGAATCAGTTGCTTACCACCACCTCACTTTCAGGTTTCCCCTATACGTTTGCAATACAAACAGATTTGAAACAAGCAATGGCTTTGTATGACAAGTCCATGCTATTCAGCTTCTCAGTCCTCATCTTTTTCATTCTCCTCTCCTTGGGATTCATCATCTTACTTGGCTTGCAGGTCATTCAAAAAAATGAGATACAGGAAAACATGCTCAAGGAGCTCGCACATAAGGTACAGGAACGAACCGCTGAATTGGAGCTGTTGAGCCAACAAGACACCCTGACAACGTTGGCAAACAGGAGGAAAATCAATGAACTCTTGGAGAAAGCCATTATAGAGGGAGAAACAGCACAAAATTCCTTCTCCATCATGATTCTGGACATCGACAACTTCAAAAAAATTAACGATACCTATGGGCATCAGGTAGGTGATCTGATCATCCAAGAAATCGTAATGCATCTACAGGCCTTGATCAGCAGTAAAGGAATCCTCGCTCGTTGGGGTGGAGATGAACTGATGGTCTATCTGCCTTCCTTTGCCTTGCAACAAAGCCTTGAGCTTGCAGAAACACTACGATACACCATCGATAACGCCATTTTCTCAGAAAGCATCCATATCACCTTGAGTTTTGGATTAACCCAATACCTGAAGGGTGATTCAATCGTTTCTGTCATCAAACGAGCGGATCTAGCGCTGTACCAAGCCAAGGAATGCGGGAGAAACAGAGTCAAAAGCATGTAGAGGTTCATGGCAGAAACATTTCCTAAAAAAATGTTGACCTTCACGTTACGGCAACGTATATAGCTTTCTTAAGGAGATACCTCTTGGAATATACGATACTTCAACTTGCTCAGCTTGCTTCACTCACCACCCGAACACTCAGATACTATGACGAGATAGGATTGCTCAAACCCAAGAAAATCAAAACCTCAGGGTATCGAATATATGGTGAAGAACAGGTGGATAGACTGCAGCAAATTTTATTTTACCGAGAACTTGGAGTCGAGTTGGGTACCATATGCTCCATTTTGGATGATCCCCTTTATGATCAAGGAAAAGCTTTGGAAGAACACAAGACCAAACTTTTGAAGAAAAGAGCACAACTCGATACGATTCTGGAGAATGTAGAAAGAACGCTCAGCGACCTTAAGGGGATACGCACCATGAAAGACGAAGAAAAATTCAAGGGCTTTACCAAGCAGCTCATTGATGAAAACGAACTGAATTTTGGAGAGGAGCTCCAAGAAAAATACAGCAAAGAGACTTTGGAACAGGCGAATGCAAAGTTGATGAACATGACAAGCGATGAATACAAGACCTTTGAGACATTAAGCAAAACCATCCTCGACACCCTCTTACAAGCCGTTGAAACAAAAGACCCCTCTTCAGATGAGGCCCAGCTGGTAGCAAGACTTCATAAAGAGTGGCTCACCTTCACCTGGCCCAACTACTCAAAGGAAGCACATGCCAACCTTGCTCAGATGTACGTGGATGATCCTCGCTTCAACACGTACTACTTGGGACATGCAGAGTTTTTACGAGATGCCATCCTCATATGTACAAGCACCACATGAAAAGGTTTTCTCTTACTTTGAAGAATGAGCTTTCATCTGTTTCTCAGCATACAGGCGTTTGTTTTCTTCAAGCCGGAAGAGGATGATCTTTCTGATGAGGTCCAACGGAAGGTCCTTGCCTAAAGGGAACTGTATGGCCCCTTTGGTGGTATGATACAAAGACAGCTCCTCTGTAAAAGCCTCAATTCCGCTGGGAAGGGGATACAAACCGATGTGGTTCTTGAATGCAGCAAAATGAATCACATCTCCTTGGTATCTGAATGTTGGCATTTTCCAACTGATGGTCTCTTCAACATCAAGAACCACCTCATGGATGAGCTCTCGAATCTGATGCATCATCGCTTGCTTTTCTTCTGAAAATGCAGCGATGTATGCATCAACCCTATCATCTCTTTTTTCCATTGGCCCTCCTATAGGGTGAGCGTATCGATATCAGCAAGTTCCTTCTGGGTAAAAGGAATCTCTTGTTCAATCGCCTTTAGGTTTTCTTTCAGTTGGGCAACGGAACTGGCTCCAATCAAAACCGAAGTGACCCGAGGATCTTTGAGGAGCCAAGAAATTGCCATCTCTGAAAGCGTCTGGCCTCTCTGTACTGCAATCTGGTTGAGTTTGTTGAGCATTGCGACTTTTTCTGCTGTTATGGAGTCGGATGAGAGGAAGCGGTTTTCACTTGCCCTTGAACCGACAGGAATGGTTCCATCAAGATATCGGCCGGTCAACAGACCTTGGGCCAAGGGAGAAAAACAGATCATGCCAATCTGGTTGTCCATTGCATCCAACAGGCCGTCCTTTTCTGTCCAGCGATCGAGAATCGAATACCGAACCTGATTGAGGATGCAAGGACAAGAAAGATCATCAAGTATCTGTTTGGCTTGCATCGCCTCGTGAGCATGGTAGTTGCTGATTCC
>Ga0172377_10007768_pt1 | contig 11026 bp, 9 predicted proteins | sample Pumphouse3metaG_FD_119749 | JGI IMG/M metagenome (GOLD analysis project Ga0172377, IMG submission 119749) | Leachate microbial communities from a municipal landfill in Southern Ontario, Canada - Pumphouse #3 metaG | ecosystem: Engineered > Solid waste > Landfill > Unclassified | place: Canada... | reverse complement strand
TTATCCTGTTGTGAAGTTCAGACTTATCAGGCCCTTGTACCGGTATCACTTGATCCTCCGCATAAAATGATGCACATCTTTGCTTTCGAAAAGAAAAGATGCCGGAAATAATTATAACATAGCCTGTGTTTATATTTGAAAAACCATTGAAACTGTGCAATAATTAGATTAACTTTACATAACAAGGAGGGACATAACATGGCTTTTTGTGTTAATTGTGGGGCTCAGCTTGACGACAATGTTCAGTTTTGCACTTCCTGCGGGGCTGATCAGAAGGCTCAAACCGGACAAGCAGGTCAGACAGGACAGGCAGGTCAGCAGGATTTTCAGGCTAAGGCAGAAGATACCTGGAAGAAATTCACTGATACAGCTGACAATTCAGCGGAATATGACAGTAAGGACATCGAAGACAATAAAGTGATGTCGTTTCTGGCATATCTGGGGATCCTTTTCCTTGTACCGCTTCTGGGTGCTCCTAATTCCAAGTTTGCCCGATTTCATGCGAATCAGGGATTAGTGCTTTTGTTGGCAGAAGTAGCGTATGGCGTCGCGTACGGGGTCTTGTCAATGATACTCGGTCTTATACCGTTTCTTGGCGGTATCCTGATTTTTGTCCTTGGTCTTCTCTGGATCGTGTTCGGTGTTATGGCTATCCTCGGAATAATCAACGCAGTCAACGGTAAAGCAAAGGAACTTCCTGTCATTGGAAAATTCAGGATCCTGAAATAAACTATTTGACTATTGAACGGAACTATATCGTCACCGGGTCGTATAATAAATGAAAGGCTGGTGATGATATGGTTATCGGGTCAATTATAAGAAACAGAAGAGCAGCTGCATCAACAGTAGCGGCCGTAGTTGTTTTGTTGGTTTTATCTTTGTTGTTGTCATCTTGTTCTCCTGCCGCAAGCAAAGTATTTGCTGATGATCTTATGCAGGGAATTGAACCTGCAGGAGTTGAAGGTAAAGTTGCGGATCAGGTTTTCATAACACAGATGGCGGATTTTGCCGTGAAAATATTGAAAGGCTCGCTGGATGATGCCGTCAATACGATGGTTTCACCTCTGTCGGTCATGCTTGCGTTGTCAATGACAGCTAATGGAGCAGTCGGTCAGACACTTGGCGAAATGGAAACTCTGCTTGGTGGTGATATCGCGATAACTGAACTTAATAAATACCTGTACACTTACGCTAAAGGTCTCCCAAGTTCAGACTCAGCGAAACTCAGGATAGCTAATTCAATTTGGTTTCGTAAGGATGAGGGGAGATTTATAGCTGAGAAGGATTTTCTTCAGACTAATGCCGATTATTATATGGCTGATGCTTTCAAGGGTGATTTCGATGATCAGACACTTCAGGATATTAATAATTGGGTAGACGATAACACAGACGGAATGATCGATAAGATACTCGATGAAATCAAGGATGATACGGTCATGTATCTGATAAACGCAATTGTTATGGACGCGAAATGGGAGACCGTATATAACAAGAACAATATTTTTGCAGCGGACTTTCATGCAGCAAATGGAAGTGTTCAGGACGCTCAACTGATGCAGTCAGAGGAATATAAATACATAAAAGGATCAGGTGCGACAGGTTTCATAAAGCCGTATGCAGGCGGCTCATATAGTTTCGCAGCGATCCTGCCTGATGAAGAGAACGGCCTTGAGAAACTGGTGGCGGATCTTAACGGAGAGAGATTCCTGGAACTGTTAGATAATGCGACTGATGATACTGTAACAGCCTACCTGCCTAAATTTACTTATGATTATAAAATCAAAATGAATGATATGCTGAAGGAACTCGGAATGAAGGATGCGTTCGATGCGAGCAAAGCTGATCTTTCTAAACTCGGGAAATCTTCGAGAGGCAATCTCTATGTTGGAGAAGTATTGCATAAGACATTCATTTCTGTTGACGAGCTTGGCACGAAAGCCGGTGCTGTAACAAAGGTCGAAGTAAATGATGAATCCTATACAGAAACCAAGATCGTAAGACTGGACAGACCTTTCTTATACGCTATCATAGACAATGCAACAGGGCTGCCTGTTTTCCTCGGAACAGTGATATCTATGGCTCAGGAGGGATGATCCTTAAACGACAAGTTTCTCGTATGCTAATCTTTCTGCATTGTCTCTTGACAGCCTTATAACTCCGCAGAAGGTGTATCCGTTCTTGAGAATAAGATGCTGCATTATGTGGTTATCTATATGTGTGTCGATGCGGATGCTTGGGATCCCGAGCATCCGTGTTTCGTTTTCACAGATCCGGAATATCATATCGGCCAATCCATGGCCTCTGTATCCGGAAGATATTGCTGCCCGATGGATGGCAGAATATTGTGATTTTCGGTTGAGCCAACCGGTGCCTTCGATATTGATGTATGATCGTTCAGCTTCGAAGCTCAAGACGAAGAATCCCATTGCTATCTCATGCATCGTATCCGCATCATTATCTGTCATAAGATAAGCCCGGCCGGATGAAATGTCATCCAGAATCGTTTCTTTACCCGGGAATCCATCCTGCCACTGATCAACACCGCTTGCACGGAGAAAACTCTTAGCATCATCAATGATCCGCAGAATATCCGGGATGTCATCTTGCAGGGCTTTCCGGTAAGTGATGCTGCTGTGATCCATATCAGTTATACCTCAGTGACTTATAGAAATTGACTGCGTTCTCAACGATGAATCCGAATATGCCGATTACAACAACAAAGAGATAAAGCTTTCTGAATATCTCGGTAATATCGAACACGGAAGGGCTGTCAGATCCTATGAGAGCTCTCAATTCTTCCGGGAAAGAACTGTTCCAAAGCGCTTCCTGCTTAATGATCACAAGGAACATGGCCAGAGATATCCCGCTGATGAAAAGTATTGCAAAGCTGCTTCTTAGTGTATACCTTCCTTCGAAAAGCTTGATAAATTCTTTGACGATCCCTAAACACAGAAGAATGTTGACTGCCGGAATAAAGTTCGGGAAGTTCTCCGGTTCGAAAACAGAAATAAATCTTCCGGGAGCGTTGTCGGCGATGTAAATACCGAAAAATTGTGGTGCAAAATTCAGAAGTATCATAAAAATGACAATGAATACTATTCCGACAATAGGCTCCGATCTCTTTATCACAGACTTGTTGTCCGGGATCTGCGGGAGATCATCGGTCGACCATAGTTCTGGCGACCCTTCTGCTACAAGTTCTGCCTTAGCCGGACTAACTCCCGAAAAATGTTCAACCAGAGCGAATATGACAGTGACCCATGCAAATGCTTGTACTGCTGCGGAGAACATTGAAGAAAGACCTTCAGCGAGTTCGAGCCATATGTTATCCGACGGCTCAAATACTCCTTTAAGGATCAGAGCCAATGCTAAGCCGGCCGCAGTAACAGGAATAACTATCTTAAGGATCAACTGATATGTAGGGAAAAAATCAGGACCAATAAGACATTTCTTTCTGTCAAGAAATCTATCTGCAAGTAATGAAGGATCTCCAAGATTTTCAAGAACAGCTATAACAGAAGCTGCATCATCCGGAGAATCAGGAAACATATCTGCCGCCATATCATCGATCATGCCTCTTACTTCGCGCACTGTTTCTTCTCTCTGAGACGAAGGTATCTTTCTTGAGAAAGCATAAATATATCTTTCGATCAATTTCCCGGTGTCACTACTTTTCGAACCCATGATCTAATCCTCCGAAATCATATTATTCAATGAAAATATCATATCTTTCCAGTCTGCCTTCAATAAATCATAGACCTCGCTCCCTGTAACACTCATGGAATAGTACTTGCGAGGCTTGCTTCCGTCAGTTTCCCACTCACTTATGAGCAATCCCTGACTCTCAAGTCGTCTCAGTAAAGGATACAAAGTTCCCGGTTCAACAATTAAACCGTATTGCCCCAGCTCCTGTACGAGTGAATACCCGTATTTAGGTGTATTCAGCCTGCTCAGAACTCCTAAAACTATCGATCCTCGTCTTAATTCGGTTCCGTATGCGGATGCTATCTCCAAAGCTGTTGCCATTAATGATCCTCCGATAAAGTGATATACACAATAATAACAAATATATTATAGTGTATGATACATACTATGTCAAGCGGCTTATTTATGGAAATTCGTCAAAAAAGTTAACAGTTTTGACAAATTTCAATACGATTTTTCAAAAATGTATTGACAAAGATAAGTATTTGGAATAATATTCGCTTGTGTGCAAGTTGCAGAAACTGCAATGAGCCGCAAGAATAATTTTTTAGAGATGGATCATAATTTTTAGACAAAGATATCCTCGATTGTTTGGGTGATATACTTCTAAAAATCCAAGTCCGGACAAATCGAGGAGGAATATCAGAAATGGCTGATAAGACGATCAATTGCAAAGACTGCGGAGCTAATTTCGTTTTCACAGAAAACGAGCAGGCATTCTACAAGGAGAAGGGGTTCGAGAATGAACCGCAGAGATGCCCCGAATGCAGATCCGCAAGAAAGCAGGCAAGAGGCGGAAACAGAGGAAACAGTTATGGTAGAGGAGAGCGCCAGATGTACCCGGCAACATGTTCGGAGTGCGGTGTTCAGACCATGGTTCCCTTTGAACCCAGCGGAGACAAGCCTGTTTATTGCAGAGATTGCTACCAGGGACGCAGATAATTGCTGACCAGCAAGCTAACAGAAAGAGCCGGGATCGAAAGACCCCGGCTCTTTTTTATAATCTCATACTTAAAACCTGCGTTTATTCCCGAAATGTCTGATCCTTCTTCGGACCTCTACCCTCTGAACAGGTTTGGCGAAGAGTGGTTCGAAAGGGTGATCCGCAACCACCGGAATTGGCTTTCCGCACAACCTCTCGATCTGAAACAGAAGTCCTTTATCATCGTAAGTACAGAATGAGACAGCCTTACCGGCTTTACCGGCACGCCCTGTTCTTCCTATCCTGTGTATATATGATTCAGTATCTTCAGGAAGATCATAGTTGATAACATGCGACAAATCGTCGATATCTATACCTCTCGCAGCTATATCGGTAGCTACGAGAATACGCACTTTGCCTTTTTTGAAGCTCTCAAGAGCCATTTGACGAGCTTTCTGTGTTTTATCGCCATGAATGGCAAGAGCATTTATACCTGCTCTGTTCAGATCTTTCGCGATCCTGTCGGCACCATGTTTGGTTCTGGAGAAAATCAACACAGACTCCATATCCGATCCTTTGAGAAGATGCAGAAGCAATTGCCTCTTATCCTCTTTCTCTACGTAGTATAAAGACTGTCCGATAAGATCGACTGTAGGGGCATCAGGCATTACATCAACCTTAACAGGATCCTTCAGTATACTGCCGGCGATCTCTGCAACGACAGGTGGCATGGTAGCAGAGAAGAAAAGCGTCTGTCTCTGTGCAGGAACAGATGAAACGATTCGTCTGACATCATGGATAAATCCCATATCAAGCATTCTGTCAGCTTCATCGAGAGTTAGGATCCGTACTTTCTTCAGATTTATGATCTTCTGATTCATCAGATCCATAAGCCGCCCGGGTGTAGCTACAAGAACATCGACACCTCTTCTCAATGCAGCTTCCTGCGGTTTCTGAGACACACCACCATAAATCGCTGCGGTCTTGATACCGGTGTATTTCCCATACTTATTGAAACTCTCGAAAATCTGAATTGCCAACTCCCGGGTCGGTGTAAGGATCAATGCTTTGACCCCTTTCTCGTTTTCCGATCCCGAAAGAAGCTGAAGTATAGGTACCGCAAAAGCCGCTGTCTTTCCCGTTCCGGTCTGTGCGCTCCCTAAGATATCATGCCCATTCAATATATAAGGTATCGCCTGGCTCTGTATATCTGTCGGATGTGTATACTCCTCTTCCTTCAGCGCCTGAAGGATCTCGGGTATGATATTGAGTTTAGTAAATTCCATTCAAATTTCTCCTGCTTTCTTCAAACCTATCTTCGCAAGTACAGGTCCGAATATCTCGTAAACAAATGTTGCGCAAAGCACTACTGTCTTTATCTGAACACCTATATCCGGGTAAGTTTTAAATATGAGCAACGACAGTCCGATGGCAACACCGGCCTGCGGTATAAGTGTTATTCCAAGGTATTTCCTGACTGTTGCAGGTGCTTTAACGATCGATGCACCTCCCCATGCACCGAGGATTTTACCTGCTGCTCTTGCCAGGAGGTAAGCCAGTCCAATAAGGCCTATCTTCGGTATAACCGTTATGTCAAGCTGTGCTCCGGATACAACAAAGAACATCAGGAAAATGGGAGGAGTAATTGTATCGGCGAGAGTGAAGATCGATCTGGATTCGGCAAAAATATTGACCAGTGTTGCTCCGAGGGCCATACATGTCAGCAAAGATGACAATCCCAGCAGGTTTGACAAAGCAGCAGCCATGAACACAAATCCTGTGGTTATTATAAGTCTGTTAGACTCTTTCTTAAAGAATCTGAGTACAAGTCTGAAAAGCAATCCTAAAATAATGCCTGCTGCCAATGATCCGATGATCTCTATTAATGGAGCAAGAACGGACATTACCGGACCGATGTCGGATGTGTTTCTGATCGTGCTGACTATACTCAAAGCGACACCGAACGCGATCAAAGCTACTGCGTCGTCCAAAGCTACAACACTTAACAGAGTTTTAGTAAGAGGTCCCTTGGCTCCGTACTGCTTTATGACCATTACGGTTGCGGCGGGAGCTGTAGCGGCAGCTATACCTGCGAGTATAATGGCTGTCTGAAAATCCGTTCCGAACAACATCAGTGTTCCGAATACAATAATTGAAGCTACCAAAGATTCCATGAGAGCGATAATGACGACTTTAAGACCGGCTTGTTTGAAATACGAGTATTTGAACTCCGAACCGATAATGAAAGCAATAAAGGCAAGAGCTATTTCCGGGATGATATCCAGTTTTAGGACAAGATCTGAAGGTAATATACCTAAAACATAGGGACCGAGAAGAAGTCCCGCAAGCAAATAGCCGGTTACATTCGGCAGCTTAAGGTACTTCACAGCCCGACCTGCAAGAAGACCTCCGAGTAGTATGATCGCGAGATAGAACATAACATCAGGAGCCATTTAGCAAACGATCCCTTCCGTTGAACTGATGGGGAGAGTTATAACTATCGCAGTATCAGGTTCGTTAAGATCACCTACGATATCTCTCAGTATATTCTTGACCTCATCGACCTGAGCTTTGGAAAGAGCTATGAAAATCGTCTTGCTCTGCTGATGACCTGTATCTACAAGAAAATTCAGAGTACCAAATATCGGGTAATCCTCACTCTTCTTAGACAATTCGCGAACCATGCCTATGCTGTCAAGTATAGTAGCACCGCAAATACGACGCTCGAGCAGGGTCTCAAGAAAAGCATCCAGCCTTTCTGTTTTATTCAGGACTATGATCATCAGTTCCATTTTGCGCTCCTTAAAATATATTAACGCACTTAATGCTCAACTAATGTATTGTAACACTTATTGAAATATCTTCAAGGAAATGTGTACGTGATCTATTGCGGTGATGAAAGAAATCATAACCTTGTCAGGATCAAGATCAATTACTACAACTGGATAAACGGTTTGCTGTATCTCAATGTCAGAGATCAAACTTAAGTGATCATCAGAAAGATTTCGAAACGTGCCAGTTGACCGAACCGCTCACAGAGGTCAGGAACAGATCAAGATGGTAGCGTACCCGGACATTAGCACTCAGGCTCCAGTCTCCGGTGCTGCGTTTCAACGTTCCGTCGGCTCCGACCATCATGTGAATTATCCTGTACTTCTTGCCGGCGACTTTGATACCTCCCTCAAGCCCGCCTTCAATGAATACGAAAATAACAAGATCGCCTGAGTCTATATAGTATTCACCGGAGCCGCCGACATAGAGATATGCTCTGAAATAAGCGGGCCACAAAGTCACATCCCCGGTATCATACCCGAACATCATCTGAGCTTTGATATAACTGTCATCCGGATAGTCAGAGTTGCGTACAGTAACTCCAAATCCGCCGGTCCATGCTCCGAAATGGGCAGTAAGCATGTCAGGATATCCGATACGGATGTCCCAGTAAGCAGGACACATGTCAAACCCGAGATCACCGTTAACGGTACACCCGTACATACCGAAATCGATCAGACTAAGATTGAACTTGAAAAGCCGCTCTGAGTGATAGTACCCAAGCCTTGCGGTACCCATCAGTTTCAGATCCTTCCCTGTTGCGATCGAAGTAACGGAGGCAGGACCATAGTAGTCTCCTCCCATTTCGATGTTAGGACCCTTTTCAACAACAAAGTAGACATTCCGGATCTCGCCAAGGGTCAGCTTTGCTGAACCGGTGTCATAACCGAGATGCATGAAAGCGGTAGCAGCCATGAAGTAATTTCCGTCAGGAGAACGGTCGACCTCGAGTTCATCCAGCGAATCGAAAAAGCCCTTCTTAGAATCGGGGAACGTATATCCTTCTTCTGTGTTATAAGGCAGGGCAAGATTGTATCCGATAACTCCTGTTATATCATTCATTGAAGCTATCCCGAACTTTATACCGCCCGTCGGATCGTGATAATATATCCCTATGGCGAAGAAACTTCTCTTCATCATCTTGTCGTAGCCCATTCTGACATTGGCCTGTACCGGCAACATATCAAGCATGCTGTTTCCGGTATTGAAAAGCATCTCAAGCGAATCGGTATTGTACTCGACGATACCATCATTTTCGCTGATCACAGGTACTGCTTCTGCTTTGATGCTTGCAAAATCCTCGAAAGTAAATTCGAGTTTCGATCTGGATTCTTCGTAACTAAGTGCAGGTGAACCAAATACATTTCCGATCACGATCCGGTCAAAATCACTGTTGTTGTCCATCGCGAGATTATCCGAAAGCTGCATGCCTCCCCAAAGTGTGAGTGAAGAAGTATAGGTTGAAAGTCCGGGTGATGGTTGTTCAGTTGAATCAAATGAAAGAGCCCTCAGATCCATTTCAAAATCATGGAAAATCACTCTGAAAGCATTATCGAAGAGCGCTCGTCCGTATAACTCACCCGGATTGCCTTCAGGAGTCATCTGTTCCATATCTGCGGGGACGATCAGCTCAGTGAAGGTCATATCTTCGGCTGTTATTTTGCCGTCGAAAGCAAGATCGACAGTTCCGTCCATATGCAGTCCGTCGGGCTTCAGATGTCCGCCGGAAATCTTCATCGCGATATTCCCGGTGCCCGCAGGATCGAATTTCTCTGTTTCGGCAACACTGCATACAAGCTTGCCGAGCTCCTTGCTTGTATAGAGCCGGACCTTCGCCCGTTGATAGCCGAACAGAGGAATGCCCATCTCACCTTGTATCTCCAGGTTGACTTTATTGTTATACATGTCAAGATAGATAAGGTTCACGATCACATCCTGAAAACCGCCCAGCGAATCTCCGAAATTTACCGGGATCCCTTCGGCGGAATAAGCCTGATTCTGGTAGAAGATCCCGTTCCTGTCATAAAGCATCTCTCCGGGCGTCAAGTTGAACAGAACTCTGTCATCATTGTCGCTCTTAATGAACGCAGGAGGGAGTCCGACCCTGCCGTTCTTGATAACGATCCCCATCCATCCCGTATCTTTAACATCCTCCGGTGCCTGACCGCTATATGCTTCCTGCTTGCTCAGGTCGAGGCCGACCTTGCCGGGTGTGACACCTATCTCTTCTTCAGCGTTGCCGACTAGAGCCGGGGTCATCGTAGTCTCGCTTACCAGGAATCCTTTACCGCTCCATGCGGTGACTGTGAACGGCACTGTTGAGAGCTTCTCCTGAAAAGCCTTGTCCATCGGCAGGACTTTGAGAGTGTTGGACTGTATTCTGGAAGCCAGATAATACATACCGCGGTCGACGATGGTTTTCTGAGAAGAGGTGAGTTCTATTGAAGGTGTCGCAGTCTTAGTGATAGTATTATGGAGATTTATATCTGTAGATATGATTTTGGTCCCGGAGAAAGTGCGCATAAACAAGTCAGGATCGAACTCAACAGGAAGTTCGTCATCAAAGGTGTTGAAAGGAAGTATAACTTTACCGGCTATATTGCTTTTGCTTTTATCAACGTTTCCTTCGGCAAAAGTCATCGCGGCAGATGTTACCTTTATGCCCAGTCCCGCAGGAACGAGCGTTCTGACTGTCTGAACACCGGTCGACTTGAACACTCCCGAGAGCTTTCCCTGAGCGTTGAATCCGACGATCTTAAAATCCATTCCGAGCCCTTTATTGTCAAGAGACTCCATACCGAGATCGTTTTCTATACTACCGGAATGCAGCGTTATCAGACCGGAACCATATACTAATGCCGGTTTAAGAAGAAGACTGCCCGCAGGCAGGTCATCCTGTGTTTCCTGCGTTATTCCTGCTGCATTGACCACAGCCATTGAAGCTCCTTTGAAAGTCAGATTTTCATAATGGAATGCGGGTACACCGATGATCTTGATAAGTCCCGCGACTGTAAGTTCAGCCTTGTCAAAGGTAAGAGCAAACAGATCACCGAAGAGATGTCCGTTTCCCGGGTTTTTCACATATCCTGAAACCCTTGCTCCGGTCTGCGATGTCATTATTGTCAGATCACTCAGATATATTCCTGTATCGCCAAGAGATACCGGCTGCTTGAGCCTGACATCTCCGGTCGTTATCACTGACCCCTGCCTTTCCCGCACTGTTACGGTAACATCGATCTCGAATTTGTCGCCGATCTTCAGGAGACCGTCGCCGACGCCTCCCATTACAGTCTCCTTCTTAAGTCCTGTGACCGTGAAACCGTTTATGGTGAGAGTAGTTGGTATAAGTGGTACGATGGGGACAACAGGCTCTAAAGGTTTGATCTGGAAGTTAAGACTGGTCGTATCTTTATCATTAACACTAAGTCCCGGGATAAGAGGGATCTTCTTGATCGAGTTGGAGGGTATTATGAACAAAGCAGTCTTCCGGACTTTGACAGGTGAAGAAAACTCCGAGAGAAAACCTCCGGTATCAAGGACTTTCACCTTATACCAGTTCGCCGCGTG
>Ga0172377_10007764_pt1 | contig 11030 bp, 14 predicted proteins | sample Pumphouse3metaG_FD_119749 | JGI IMG/M metagenome (GOLD analysis project Ga0172377, IMG submission 119749) | Leachate microbial communities from a municipal landfill in Southern Ontario, Canada - Pumphouse #3 metaG | ecosystem: Engineered > Solid waste > Landfill > Unclassified | place: Canada... | reverse complement strand
CCCTCGAATACCTGACCTTCTGCATTTCTGCCAATATGCTTATCGCAATCTCCTCGGGCTTTTCCCCGCCTATGTCCAGCCCTACAGGCGAGTACACCCTTTCGAGTTCTTCCTTTTTAAAACCTTCTTCCCGCAGTTGCGTAAATATCTGCTTTACCTTCTGGTAGCTGCCAATCATTCCTATATACTTAACCTTTTTGCCTAGCACCGCCGCCAGTGCTTCCTTATCGTGCATATGCCCCCTTGTAGCAATAACTACAAAGCTTTCCTCCGTCAACTCCATATCCTTAAGCATTTTGGATATGCTTTCGCAGGCCAGCACCTCCGCCGCCCCTGTAAACCTCTCCCTGTTGGCCCATTCCACCCTGTCGTCTATAACAACTATTTCAAAGTCAAGCAGACAAGCCGCATCGCACAGTGCTTTTCCAACATGTCCGGCCCCCGCTATAATAAGCCTTGGCCTGGACCTGTGTACCTCAATAAAGACCTGCACATCCCCTCCGCATTTCATTCCCAAGCCTTCCTCATCCCGGTCGTCCAACCTGTACTCAACAAGGGCCGACCTGTTGTTTGCAATCGCCGTCCTTGCATCGCATACGGCACTGGCCTCCAGTTCTCCGCCTCCAATAGTACCAAGTCTTTCTCCGTTACTGTATACAAGCATCTTGGCGTCCTCTCCCCTTGGCGTGGACCCCTGGGCCTTTACTATTGTAACCACTGCAAAGTCCCTCTTTTGCTGCTGGGCTTTTACTATGTGGCTGTAAATGATCACTTAAGTTTCCTCCCCCACGGCATTATTTCGGGTTACCACGGAAAACAATCGATATCCCTTACAACCCCTCTGTCCTCCGTGTTGAGATAGGTTACTCCCCCGGTGCGCTCCTCTATTATACTTCTTGCGCCCTCATCTCCCGTTAGTCTTAATATATCCTTTATAAAGGTTACCGGGAAAATGGGAGGATGCCCCCTCCTGCCCTTAAAAGCAGGTACCACAGTTGACGGGTTCCTGTTAAATTCATCAATAAGACGGTTTATAGTCTCAATTCTAATAAAGGGCATATCCCCCAGAAGTACCGCAAACCCGTCGGCGTCTTCCGGCAGACTGCCCACACCCTTTTTTAGAGAAGAACTCATACCCATTTTGTAATCCGGGTTATAAACACAGTCCATCCGGTATTTGGCCGCGACTCCATCTGCAAATCCTCTTTCCTTTCCGGTTACCATTATATTTCCCTTTAGATTCGACCCGGCTGCCCTGTCCGCCACCCATTCAAGCATGGGCTTTCCCATGACAGGCCTAGAAAGTTTATAACCCGATGCTCTTTTAGCCTCCCCCGCCGCCAGGATAATTCCATATATGTTCATACCAACACCTCTACCCTGCCGCCGGTAACTAGGGACGAAACAATTATTTTATCCGGTATTATATCATCCTTTCCCTTTTTTCCCAATACCCTGGCCGCAATTTTTCTCGCACTGGTTTTTTCCCTGACACCGTCGGCCTTATTGAGTACCAGTACCTTTTTAGCCCCCTCCGGTACCCCCTTAAACAGGCCTTCACTCCATAGTACAATGGACACCGCCATGTCTTCGTCAATGGTCTGTCCGTGATAATACCCCAGTTTACGGCATGCAATATCAACCCTGTGGAAATTGGCTTCGGTCATGGGCCTGCCAATGGCGTCCATACCTATAAATCCCAGTACGATGGTACTCTTTTTTGGTATTACCGGCTCATGCTCCGCCGGAAGCTTTATGGGTTTTCTTGCCGCACCGTCCGCCTCAACAATAATGTATTCAATCGGTCCCCACGAAAAAATATCATCCACCCGGTTGGGCTCCAGGCCTTTTACCTTTCCCTGCGGCAAAAGACCTTTGCCCAATACCGGGACGCCTTCCTTTAATACCCTTTTAATAAAACTCCGAGTGAACTCCCCTTTGTCCTCAGTATAAACCCTTACAAACCTTTCCCGGGGGTAATATATTTTAGTAGTGGTGGTTACCAGTAATGAATGCCCCTTGCGCGACAATTCCGCAGCTAGGGAAAAGGCCAGGGTTGTCTTGCCCCCTGCACCTACCAGTGCTATCATATCCTTTGCGCCCAGGCCTACCGCTTCCTCCAGCATACTGCGCCACCCCACAGCTTTTTAGTGTGCCTACCTAAAAACAAAGGGGAGATTGCTCTCCCCTAATTATTAGTCCTGAGGCAAGATCTGGTTCAGTATTATGCCTATTATTGCCGCAAGCCCCATTCCACCAAACTGCAAATTGCCCCAAATGGTTACCATAGCTCCACCTATTCCTATAACAAGGATTACGCTCGCTATTAGAAGATTCCTGTTTTTCTTGAAGTCCACACTGTTCTCAACAACCGTCCTGACACCTATACTGGCTATCATTCCGAACAGTACTATGGATATACCCCCAATAACGGGATTGGGTATACTCTGAATAAAGCCCCCCAGCTTCTGTATCATGGCAAGGCCTATAGCCATTACCGCCGCCACCCTCATTACCGCGGGCTTCCACACCCTGGTTAGGGCCAGAACTCCGGTGTTCTCCGAATAGGTAGTGTTGGCAGGACCACCAAATATACCTGCCAGGGCGGTTCCTATACCATCCCCAATAAGCGTCCTGGGCAGACCTGGGTCCTTAACGAAGTCCTCTTCCACCGTAGCTCCGACCGCCAGTACGTCGCCCACGTGTTCCACCATAGTGGCCACTGCAACAGGGGCTATAAGTCCGATGGCAGCCATATCAAACACCGGCCAGGTAAAATCGGGAAGAGCAAACCAATGGGCCTGTTGTACCGGTGTCAGGTCAACAATGCCGAACATAAGCGATACCACATAACCCACTGCAAGAGATATAATTACCGGTATCAGACGGAAAAAACCCTTTACGTAAATATTCACAATTATTGCTGTAGCCAGAACGATAATGGCAATAATCCAGTTTTCACTGGCACTGCCTATTGCAACCGGTGCCAGGTTAAGACCTATTACCATGATTACAGGCCCTGTTACCACCGGCGGTAGTATCCTGTCCATAAACTCCCTGCCCAGTAGTTTTACAAGCAGAGCCATAACACAGTATATAAAACCGGCAACTATTATACCCCCCTGGGCAGCCGGGATACCCTGCTGTCCAACCACCATTGCCACCGGCGCAATAAAGGCAAAGGACGAACCGAGGAATACCGGTACCTTTCCCTTGGTCACAAAATGGAACCATAGTGTTCCAATACCAGCGGTAAACAGCGCAACACTGACGCTTAGCCCCGTCAGTATAGGCACCAGTATGGTGGCACCGAACATGGTGAAGGCGTGCTGCAGCCCCAATACCAGAAGCTGAGGCGTCGACAGCGGGTCGTTTGCTCTGATGGGTCCGGTCATTTTGATTTTCGTATTTACTTCGCTGTTAGCCATAAATAATCCTCCCTTCATATTTTTTGTACCAGAGATACTACACAACCTCCTGATTGATTACCTCCTTTGTTTCCAGGTTGGGTTAAGCCGATAAACCCCCCCCCTTTCATTTTTTGATAGCTCTCCATATCCTCTCGGGAGTTATAGGCAGGTCTATAATATCCACCCCGTGAGCACCGTAAGTCCAGTCCAGGGCGGGCAGGCCCTGACGTGACGGTATAGTGTTAAACTCCTCTTCACGGGACGCAACAATTTTAACCGGTCTGCCTCCGGCCTTTTTGGACAGACAGGCCACCAGCGGTTCAAGATTAATCCCGGCCTTGCCCCCGAAGCCTCCGCCCACATAGGGCACCACAACCTTTATCCTGAAATGGGATATCTTGAAGGATATGCTCATCAATTCCTGACTGCAAAGAGTGACTGGGCAGATGTGTAAATACAAATATCACCGTTCTTTTTCCATTCACCTCCCATGGCAGCCTCCTCTATGGTGTCAATAGTCGGTTTGTAGCCTGTACGAACCTCACCGTTTACCTTGACAGATATCTCCTTTTTCATACTTCTCCCTCCCCGCCGCTTAGAACCTCTCTCAGCATCCTCTTTAGTTCCTTAATACCTTTTATATCCACTATTGTTCCGGGTGCCTGCATGCCGCTTCTAATGGACACTATAAGGTCTGTTCCTCCCGCCATAGCCTTTGCTCCGGGTTGGGTAAGCAGTTTTACTGCCTCATCGAGGGTGGCGGGGTGCTGGTAGTCGAAATAATTTAACAAAAATGTCCCTCCTTTCCGGTTGTTAGGGCTAAACAAAGAAGTGAATTTTTTATCTATTTCACTGAGTTCTTTAAAGTTTCCTTTGTGAAGTATTCACAAAAAAGCCCTTGGTCGATTATGTAAAAAACCGGTACTAAATAAAAGTACCGGCAGAATATTCTAAATTCCTGTATGTTTCGTCAAAAATTACTGGGGTTCATTTTTCTATGGTAATAAGAACGCTTTTTCGGGTGTTAGGCAAATAATATCCTCCGCTCACATATTCCAGGCTTTCGGATAGCCACTGGCTTAGTTCCTGCTCCTTTTCGGCAAATATTGGAAAATAGTGCCTGAAAAAGTCTGCCGCCTCCTCCATATCATAAAAGGGCTGCCCGAACTCGCTTTCAAATATATGAACGCTGTAGCTTAGCCCCAGCCTGTCTAATACTGGGACAATTTCCTTATAGCAGGGTTGTTTTAGTTCGCTGTCATCAGCATCCAGCCTTTGCGCTAAAGACTTTATATTAAAATCGTTTTTGATGTCTTCGGAAGGAATAACCAAAAATACATATCTCCTTGAGTGCCGCAGTATTTTTTCCATTAATGCTTCCCGGACAAGACCCATAACATAGCACAAGAATACTGCATCATATTCATACCTGTAGGGCAGGTCTTCAAAGGAAAGGCTCCTCAGCCCTATATTTGTAAAGCCCAATCCCTCCACTCTTTCCCTGAGGGCAGAAACAGCCGGCACCGATATGTCAATAGCCTCCACCTTCTGATAGCTACCTACCAGTTCCATGGTGAGCGACCCGGGACCGCAGCCTACGTCCAGTACCGAATCGACTCCGTCAAGACACGGGCCGACCATATTCTTTATTCTCTTGTAAAAGGAGGTTGTTTTTTCGGCTTCCATATACCATTTAATGCTCTTTGAGTTCCACGGGTACCTCATATCCCGTTCCCCCTTAAGCCCTCCAACACCCTTCCGGCAAGATGACTTCTATTCGCTCTGGTTACTTCAAGCAGCCAGACATCATCCCTTTTCCTGATATCGTTTAGAAAAGGTAAGTTAGAGGGTTTTATCACTCCTAGTACCGTTTTTGGGCTGTCCAGCAGTTCCACAACTCTGTCCTGGAACCCAAAGGCTTTCTCCTCGAAAAACCCCAGCTCATCCATAATCACAAGGTCCGCAGTACCGGCAAGGCTTTGTTCCAGTATTTCTGTTCCGATGCTCTCAAAGGTCTGTGTAACACCCGCCCATTGGTCACCTTTTATTGTTCCTATTATCCTCTTCTCCGGCAGGGGCAGAAGTTCCATAGGAAATAGAGGATGAATGTAATAACCCTTAACTGCTCCGCCTATTACATAGGGTAGGGTATAAAACCCCGCTGTACTTATGCCTGTGCGAAGAAACTCCGCCATCACCCGGCTGACAATGGTACTCTTACCTATATTGATTGCACCCGTAAGAAAAACGTTGGACATCCTGTACCCCCCTGCATAAGGCACTTTCAACCTTCGCGCTATACTTTTGCGTGTATAACGCATTATAAAAAAAATTGCTTCTCCCTATACGCTCTACTTCTCCCCGAAGTATTCTTCAAAATATTCCTGCATCATCCTGTCCGTCCTGTCCCTGAAGGCAGCAAACCTTTCCATAAGAAGCACGGCATCTTCGGTAATCCGAGAGCCCCCCCCGGCTCTGCCCCCCACCCTTCTTTCAAGCAGTTTGAACCCCAGCCTCTTTTCCAGGGATTTTATAAGATGCCACGCCTGGGAATAGGACATACCCATTTCCTCCGCTGCTTTTTTTAGCGAACCGGTTGTCTCAATACGGGTAAGTATCTCCATGGGCCCGTCTCCAAAGGCTTTTCCCCCGTTATCAATCCAAATCTTGTATTTCAGCTTCAGCCCCGGCATAATCTCCACCCCTTGGTTTACGTTTTATTTCCACATCCCTTCCGTTAAACCTTTAGTAATTATCCACAAAATACCTTGACCTGTTAGGTGAAATATATACATAAGGGACTGTTATTTGATGGACAGTAAACGGGGCTATATAGATAGGACCGGAAGAAAGATGTTATAAAAATTAATGTGGGACAAAAGAATAATCCCTTGTCCCACCTGTTCAATCACTTTACTGCTACCGCTTTTTTTTGCATTAATTCTTTAACCTGTCTTATGCCGCCGGCGAGGGAAATGAATTTGAACAGTTCATCCTTGCTCTCCTTGTCCCAGAATGAACCGGCCAAAACCGTCAGATTGCTGTCCTGCCATCCTTTTGGGAACATCGGGGTGGATGGACCTACCATTATTACCTCCCGCGCTTTTTCACACATATCCAACAGGCCGTCAATACTTCCGTTAACGGTGGTAGTACCGCTTATAATAACCACATCACAGGTTGGTATCAGTTCCGACTGCCTTTCCATAGGATACAGCATAAAATCTTTCTTGCAATGGCCCATTCCCTTGTCAAAGATAATCAATTCTCTGACTTTTTTGGATATCTGCACCGCCAGGGGGCTTATAAGTCCCACCATGCACACAGTATCCTCCGGCCTAAACTCTATACCGAAGGGCTTATCCTCATTATCCTCCGGCAGCTGCTGCGAGCAGGCGGCGGCCGCCAGTACCGAAGCGGCAACCGACCGCTGCAGGCAATCATCGGTAGAAATGCTTAGCTTTGCAATATCCGATGCGGGCCTTCCAATCACTTTCTTTGCAAAGGGAAAGGCCGAACAGCCATGGGACAGCTCCTCGCGCAGTACATAGGATACACCTATATTGCCATTATCCAGTTGGCAGCCTATCAAAGAGAGGCCAATAACCAGGTCGGACACCGTCCTGCCCTCCAGAAAGGGCTTAGCTGCAGCCAGTACTTTTTCCATAATCATGGGCTTTCCTCCTTGTTTTCTTAGGTTTAGTGCCATGTTTATTCCATAGCCTCTATATAAATCACATCGTTAATTTTTCCGCCGGCTATCTTCAAGTCGGGGAAGGAGCCGTTAACAGCACCGGACAGGGTCCCTCTTATCTCGCCTGTTGCTCTCTCATCCGGACCTACCGGAATATAGAATTTATCGGTGGCCATATACCTGTAGGTTGCACCTGTGTCCCAGCCCACATTGGCAATAACCTCGGCAGCATTATAAATGGAGCCGCTAACCACTGAATATATGGCTTCCCCTTCCGTCGTGGTGGCAAACAAGAAGTCAGTTATTTCGGTACCGCTTTCCGGATTGTAAAGCGCCGGGGACGCATCCGATGTAAAGTCGATTATCGCATAAAGCCCGGCAAAGTCCTGGGCGGAGATTGTCTGGGTTCTGCCGTCATTGTTTGTTACGATAAGGTCACCGTTACTGCCCTTTGTGAGGAAGTCCAGTGCATAGGTAATGGGATAGGCGGCCACGGTATCGCCATTATACTCTATATCCTCTGCAGCCGGCTTGTTATCCGCATTGTAGAAACCTTCCCGGGAATAGTTTAGTGTGTTTTGAAGAATAACAATACGCCCTGCCGGAACCAACTGGTCAAAGGGGACCATTGTTTCTTTATAGGTAGGTGCTGATTCCTTGCCCTTTTCCCCGGCGGCGTTCTCACCGGCTGCTTCTTCCCTCTGTTCTGTACCCGCAGGCTCTTCCGGTGCCTGCGGTGCTTCGCCGCTGCTGCAGGCGGCCAGTACAACCATCATGGAAATAAGTAATAACGCTAAACCTAACTTTTTCATAATAATCCCTCCAGTTATTTTTATCCTAAATTTGGTGCACAAAAACGTATATGACCTATACCCGATTTTGCATCGTATATTTTAGTTTCCACTCCATAGGTCTTGCTAAGGTTTTTCTCGGTCATCACCTCTTCCACAGGACCTTGAACCACCATACCTCCAAAGCCCAACATTGAGACCCGGGTGCCTATATCCCATACATGGTTTGGAAAATGACTTGTCATAACAATGGTCATTCCTTTTTGAGAAAGGTTTTTGATAGTACGCAACACCATGGCCTGGTTTTTGAAGTCCAGGTGCGAGGTGGGTTCGTCAAATAGTATAATCTCCGGCTGCTGGCATAGGGTGCGGGCAATTAGCACAAGCTGCCGCTCGCCACCGGAAATATGGGTATAGCTTTTGCCCGCAAGGTGGGCAATGCCTAACTCCTCCATAATGCTTAATGCCAGCCTTGTATCCTCCTCCGACGGTGTCTCAAACAGTCCCAGGTGAGGCGTCCGGCCCATCCGCACCACTTCCAGCGATGAGTATGGAAAGGGTGCGCTGTGCTCCTGAAAAACTATGCCTATGGTTTGTGCCAGTTGTATTATGGACATCTCTTTTATGTTTTTATTATTAACAAAAACGGAACCCTCCTTTAAGGCGTATGTTCCGTTTATACAGTTTAGCAGCGTAGTCTTGCCGCAGCCGTTGGGTCCTAAAAGGCACAGGCATTCCCCCTCCCGGACGTCTATGTTTATATTCTCCCATACCGATTGGCTGTCGTTGTAACCGAAGCTGGCGTCTTTTATGGACAGCTTTACGCTCATCAGTTCCACCCTCCTCTGGTCTTACGCAGCAGATAGGCAAATACCGGCGCACCTATAACCGCCGTTAGGATACCAAGCGGAATCTCTGTTGCGGTAAGCAATCTACAGAGGTTATCAATCATTATGAGATACCCTGCGCCAACCATCATTGTTGCCGGAATAAGCACCTTATGGTCCGGTCCGACAATCATACGGCAAAAATGCGGTATTACCTGCCCTACCCAGCCTATTATTCCGCAAAAGGCAACGGCGGTTGAAGATATGACGGTGGTACAGACAATAATAATTGCTTTAAACAGCTCGTTGTTTACACCCAAAGCTCTTGATTCCCGTTCTCCCATCGAAAGTACGTTTAGTTTCCACCGCACCATATAAAGACAGGCAATAGATACTATAATTGGTATCGCCGCGATCCCTAAGTCCTTCAGACTAACGCTGCCCAGACTTCCCATCAGCCAGAAGGTTATGGCAGGCAGTTTTTCCTCGTCATCGGCTATAAATTTGATTAATGACAACATAGCCTGGAAAAAGGTTGATACAACCATGCCCGAAAGCACCAGCATCAAAATGGGCGTCACCTTGTATATATGCGCCGTCAAATAGGTAATGACCACCGCCAGCAAGCCGAACAGGAATGACAGTGCCTGTATTCCTAATGCAGGAAGCTCCAGTATCAATCCGGTGGCGGCACCAAAACTTGCACCGGCAGAGACACCCAGGATAAAGGGGCTGACCAAAGGGTTCTGGAACATCCCCTGGAAGGAAGCCCCCGACATTGAAAGACCGGCCCCAACCAGTGCTGCCATTATTGCCCGGGGAAGGCGCACCCTTATTACAACCGTTTCAACTGTATCCGTCCAAAAGGTTTCAATGGGCAAACTAAACAGTCTTTGTCCCAGTACGCATATTACCTGGTTTGGAGGTACCGAGTATCGCCCCAGGAATAGGGATATGGTAAAAAGAAATATCGGGAAAGCTGCCATCAATGCCCATTTGAGTTTAGATGGCTTTTTTTCGATATACTCTATACCTGCTTCCGGTATTCTCTCTGCAGGGGTATTCATCATAGGTCAGGTTCATCCCCCAATCTTTCATACCAGCCGTCCAACACCCTCTGGGCCTGTTCATCGGTCAGATCGTATTCATAAAACTCTTTGTAGTAATACTTAATTTCCTCAATCATATCGATATCTTCGAACAGCTCGGGTTGGGTTATAGCAGCCAGCCAAAGCAGCATAAGAGTGGTTGTGGTACCCTTGTCCAGGAAGAAAACACCGGCGGGTATTCTGTACAGCTGCTTATTCTTAACTGCGCTTAAAGTCTCCCACAGTGAGCCCTCCTTATACATGCTCTTTATCACAAGTTCCGGATAGTTCCCGTGATTATCAACCAGAATTAAATCGGGGTCCCAATCAAAAAGCTGTTCCTTTGTAACCTCAGGGAAGTTTCCGGCACCGGCCTCCGGTCCCACCAGTTTGCCGCCGCACAGCCATATTTCATAGTAACGGTTATCCAGCGGATATGATGCAAGAATGTTTTCACCCCAGGTGTTACCCCAAAAAACCGTCTTGCGCTGGTCATCGGTGAGGTGGTGGGTACGCTGGTAAAGCATCTCTATCTTCTCGGTGCAGTACTCACCCCATTTTTCCGCTTCTTCCACCGCCTCGCCGCCCAAAACATCCGCTAGTGCCTTAACCGCTATGGTGGAGCTATCTATATACTCATCCAGGTCTTGCGCCATAACATCCTCCACCGAACTAAAGGGGCCGGTGTTCAGCGTCAGTACAATGGACGGAATGCCCACCGCTTCAAACTTTTTCAACTCGTTACCGTTATTGTAATAGATAACCAGATCGATTTCGCGGCTTAAGTAGTCTTCAATATTAACAGAGGAGCTGGGGTTTGCACCTATCCCCTCGTAGTTTGCCAGGTCGGGATTTGTAAGCAGTGCCAGCGGATAATTTGTGGTATGCCCACTTTTTGTCATGGCAATCCGGTTATGCCCACCCAGCATAAACACCATCTCGTAGGACGGACCGGTCATGGCGGCAATGCGGGATGGGTTGGCCGGAACTGCTACTTTCCTACCTGAAAGGTCTGTTATTTCCCTGGTGTCTTTAACATCTCCGACCGGCGACACCGTAGCGCAGCCGCAAAAATTGAAAATTATCAGTACAATCAGAACAAAAGACGTGGTTTTCCTAATCATAATCACCTCTCCCAAAAGCTTTGTTAATACACCCTGTGGTTATTCAATTATGAAATTAATGGCTGATAGACTATATGTCATCCACCGGCCGCCGGT
>Ga0172377_10007763_pt1 | contig 11030 bp, 7 predicted proteins | sample Pumphouse3metaG_FD_119749 | JGI IMG/M metagenome (GOLD analysis project Ga0172377, IMG submission 119749) | Leachate microbial communities from a municipal landfill in Southern Ontario, Canada - Pumphouse #3 metaG | ecosystem: Engineered > Solid waste > Landfill > Unclassified | place: Canada... | reverse complement strand
TAATCACAACGCAGACAGCGTTTAGCCTGCCGTATCGCCACCGCTTCGCTCCATGACATTTCGACTTCATCGAAATTGGAACGGCGTCGTTCCACGGAAATAAGCGGTTGCTTTTCCCTCGGATAGGGTACGGGGTCGGCTTCCGGGTCGAACAGGGTGTCGAGTTCCTGTTCCTCGCGCCAGAACGCGTGTTTTTCGCCAGTCAGGAACTCATCCATGGCGACAGCGGACCTTTCGCCCGCGGCTACGGCTTCGATTACCGAGAACGGCCCGGTAACGGCGTCGCCGCCGGCGAATACCCATTCGACGTTGGTCTGTCCGGTCAGCGGTTTAGCTTTGATATAATTCTGCGGAGTAAGCACGACTTCGGAGGCCCCGAGGAATTTATCGGCTTCGGACGCCTGGCTGATCGCGGCAATGATCTGCTCGGCTTTGATAGTGAACGCGGCTTCGTTCGATTCATCTGGACGCCTGCGTCCGGATTTGTCAAAGTCGCCCAGTTTCATTTTATGGCAGACGATACCGGTTACTTTGCCGTCTTTCGCCAGGATTTCGTCGGGAGCGGTAAGCATCACCATTTTGACGCCTTCGTGTTCCGCTTCCTCGATTTCTTCCGCGTAGGCGGGCATTTGTTCGCGGGTGCGGCGGTAGAGCAGGGTGACTTCTTCGGCTCCCAGGCGCAATGCCGTCCGGGAAGCATCGACCGCGGCGTTGCCGCCGCCGATGATAACGACTCTTTTGCCGACCGGTACGGACCCTCGGATATTATATTCGCGAAGGAAATCGAGAGCCTGGGTTACGCCTTGGGCTTCTTCGCCTTTGAGTCCGAGCTTTATGCTGGCGGAGGCTCCGGTGGCGATGTAAACGGCTTCATAACCCTGTTCTTTCAGGTTGTCAAGCGTGAAGTCCCGGCCGAGTTTTTTGCCGGTTTCAATGTTTACGCCGAGCTGTTCGATCATACGGATTTCGCGCGCCAGGATTTCACGCGGCAGGCGATATGCCGGAATTGCCTGGACGAGCATTCCGCCGGGGCGGAGTTCCGTTTCGAACACGGTCGGTTTATAGCCGAGGCGGGCCAGGAAGTAAGCGCAGGAAAGGCCGCTCGGACCGGCGCCGATGATCGCGATTTTGCGGGCGGCGTTTTTTTCATTTTCCAGTACTTTGGGTACCTGGATGGTAATTTCCTGATCGACCATGAAACGTTTGATCCCGCGGATGGCGAGCGGGGAGTCCAAAGTTGCGCGGCGGCAGCGGCTTTCGCAGGTGTGGTAGCAGACGCGGGCGCAGGCCGCGGCGAACGGGTTGCGTTCGCGGTGCAGCTTGAGGGCTTCGGCATAACGTTTTTCGGCGACCAGCGAGACAAATCCCGGTACGTCTACGCCGGCCGGACAGCCGCTCTGGCATGGAGCTCGCACCAGTCCCGCGCAGATTCCGGGAGTACATTTCTTCTCGCGGATATGGGTTTCATATTCGTCGCGGAAATAGCGGATAGTGGCCAGTACCGGGTTAGGGGCGGTCTTGCAAAGTCCGCACAAGGCGGTTTTCTTGACCATTTCCCCCAGTTCGGTAAGTTTTTCAATATCGCCTTCTTCGCCTTGCCCGGAACAAATGCGTTCGAGCATTTCGAGCAGGCGTTTGGTGCCGACCCGGCCGGGGGTGCATTTGCCGCAGGCTTCCTCCTGGGTGAATTCAAGGAAGAAACGGGCGACGTCAACCATACAGGTATTGTCGTCCATTACGACCAGGCCGCCTGAGCCCATTATCGCTCCCAGGTCGGAAAGCGATTCGTAATCGACCGGGACATTCAGGTGCTGTTTCGGAATGCAGCCGCCTGACGGCCCGCCGATCTGGGCGGCTTTGTATTCGCGTCCGTTGGGGATGCCGCCGCCGATGTCGTAAATTATTTCCCCTAATGAAGTACCGACCGGTACTTCGATGAGGCCGACGTTATTGAGATTGCCGGTGAGGGCGAAAATTTTAGTTCCGGGGGATTTATCGGTGCCGAGCTTCCGGTATTCCTTGGCTCCGTCGCGAATGATCATGGCGATTGAACCGAGGGTTTCGACGTTGTTGAGAACCGTCGGTTTGTCCCAGAGTCCTTTGTGGGCCGGGAACGGGGGACGCGGGGAAGGTTCGCCGCGTTTGCCTTCGATTGAACGCATCAGCGCGGTTTCCTCGCCGCAGACGAAAGCCCCGGAGCCCTGGGCTATATCTATATCCAGACAGAAATCTGTGCCGAGGATATTGTCGCCCAGCAACCCGTATTCATGACATGCTTTGATCGCGGTTTGCAGCCGCTTTAATGCCAGGGGGTATTCTGCCCGGCAGTAGACGTAGCCTTTGGTCGCGCCGATGGCCCGCGCCGCGATCATCATGCCTTCAAGCACGGCATGCGGATCGGATTCCAGCAGACTGCGGTCCATGAATGCGCCGGGATCGCCTTCATCGGCGTTGCACAGAATATATTTCTGGTCGCCATGTGCGTTACGGCAGAATTCCCATTTCATGCCGGTCGGGAAACCGGCGCCGCCGCGGCCGCGCAATCCCGAATTTTTCACTTCAGCGATAATTTTTTCAGGCGTGAGATCATACAATGCCCGCGCCAGGGCCGAGTAACCTCCGGTTCCGATATACTCGTCTATTGATTCGGCGGCTATACGTCCTTTATTGCGCAGGACTTTGAGTTCCTGTTTGGCGAAAAACGGAATGTCTCTTAGAAAAGGTATGGGCGTATCAGTGTTTACGTCCCGGTACATAAGGCGTTCGACCGGTTTGCCGCCGAGCAGGTGCCGGGTGACAATGTCGGAAGCGTCTTCCGGTTTTACTTTCTGGTAAAAGTAGCCGCCGGGATAAATTACCATGATCGGTCCGGCCGCGCAGAAACCGTTGCAGCCGGTCTGTACTATTTCTGTTTTACTCCGGGAATACTGCTTTTCCGACTTTGAGCCGGGGCAGGAATCGGTATGGACGGTGATTTTTTCATCAAGGCCGTTTTTGTTTATTTCAGTTTCCAGGGCGGCTTTGACTTTCTCCGCTCCTGACGAAATACAACTGGTGCCCATACAGAGCATTATGTCAAATTTGCCGTTTGCCGAACTGTTGTCCGGCCCGGACATTTTGCGCAGGGACATGCGGACTGCCGTTTTTTCACGGATAGAGGAGAGGTCCTTGCGATTCTTAATAATCTTTTTCTTCATTGTAATTCTCCTTCGGTATCCTCGGATGATTTGTATTCGGCAAGCAGATCCGCGATTTTGGACGGTTTGACCCGCTGGTGGACTTTATCGTTGACCAATATTACCGGAGCCAGGCCGCAAGCGCCGAAGCAGCGTCCGACTTCCAGGGAGAACCGGCGGTCTTCGGTGGTTTCGCCGACATCGATCTTCAGTATTTTTTTCAGGGAATTAAGGACTTCTTTTCCGCCGCGGACGTAACAGGCTGTGCCGAGACAAACCCTGATCAGGTATTTGCCTCGGGGATGAGTGGAGAAAAAGGAATAAAAACTTACGACTCCGGCGACTTCACTGTAAGGTATATCCAGGTCTTTGCTGATATGCTTCAGAACCTTTTCCGGCAGATAGCCGAACAGCACCTGCGCAATTTGCAGTATTGGAATCAGGTTTCCCGGTTTACCACGATATTCATTCAATGTTTCGTCCAACCGTGCGAAAAGTTCGCTTTCGGAAACTTCCGCTCCGCACGTACAGGTACAGCATTCTTTGTCCATCTAAAACATTCCCCCTTGTTTTGGAAACTTTGCAAAGTTTCATTGAACACTTCGTTGTGGAAAGAACTTCGGCGGATATGATAAATCCGCATATAGACTATGAGACAAAAAGTTTCCCCTCTTTTGGAAATCTCTTTACACACGTAGCCGTTTCTTAATATAGCATCGGGAAAAATCCAGGTCAATACGTTTTTGCGTTTTTTAATAAAAAAATATTAATATTTTATGTTTATGGGGAAAAAAAGGCGAAAAAACGGCTTATGTTGGCGGTAAAAATTGTAAAGAAAAACCACGCCAGAAGAACGAGCCGATAATGTTTTGGGTAGGACAACCAAGGGTGTCTCATCGAGACGCAGCGCTGTTTGGAGCCGCAATCAAGTGCAAAAAAAGTTTAAAATCCAACCTGAAACAGTATTTCGGATAATTACATGTTTGTAGTCCCGCTTTTAAGCGGAAGAAATAAACGCAGGAAGTGGAATACAAGATGTCGCCTTGTTTTTAAACGGAATTTTTCCACTAATTAAAGTTGGCTGTTCCGCCTGAAGGCGGTACTACAAACACGTACTCAGCAATTTCAAACGAAGCTTTTAATTTTCTCTTCACAGACCTTTTCAGTGGTTGTCTGAAGCAGTTTGACGCGTTCGGCGAGATATTCGAGTTCTTCCCCGGTAATTTCATACTCCATATCGTAACGGGCTTCCACATAGGCTCGTTTCAGTAAATCGAACAGATCTTTTTCCTTTTGCGTCTCTTTCGGGAATATATCCTTGAATTCATCGCTTAATGCCTGTACCCTGATGCCCAGCTTTTCCAGGTCGTGGAGTTTGGGTTTATAACCGGTAAAGGTCAGCGATACGGCGGTATAAAAACGTTCCGCCGCCTGATGAAGTTCAAACGCAGCTTTATTATAACTACCCCTTTTAAAAGCATTTTCAAAATCAATATAAAACTCATTCGCGCTTTCAAACCAGTTGCCGAAATCCTTTTGCGCGTAATATTTGCGCTCCTTGATACTTAGTTCTTTAATTTCCGGCAATGGAACGCGCTCGGACGAATAGAGCATAATGCCCTCCCTGATGATATCAGCGAAAAAGTAAAAGCCCTTATTTACGGCTCTTTTGAATGCCCAGACGCTGTGGAAGATTATACTCAAATCGGTACGCACTCCGAGACTTCGGGCTTTTTTAGCGATCTTTTCCTGGGGATATTTATGTTCGTACTTGCGCGGATCCTTAATGACGATCAAGATGTCATAATCGCTTTTGTATTCGTAAACAATACCGTCTTTGCCGATATATCTGTCCTCGACCCAGTCGCCGCGGGCGTAACTGCCGAACAGGATCACGAAATCAGCGTCGAGTTTTTCAGTGATGACTCCGGTAAGCGTCTTAAGCTCTTCCTGTTTATGTTCCGGCAAATGTGACAGTGATTTCTTCATACTGGAAATATATCGCCATCTGACTGATTGACAAAGTTGTTAAAAAGTTTTTGTGAAAAAAATCTTTGTTTTTTTGCCGTTTATTCGTTTTACTCCGCCTGTTTTCTGTGGTATAGTAAAAGTTTGGATGTTGTATTTTGGCAATACATACTAGTAAAAGGCAATTGAATGGCGGCAGGTTTTGAGGCAAAATTAATAGCGGTTTCCAGCGCGGAATATTTAAAAGCGCCAAAGGGCTTCTGAAAGCAAAGAGTTTAATTTGCGCATACCGGGACAACGACGGCGCTATGAATGCCGTTTTTGAGCATAATAAATCCTATGACTATGTGTCCGTGAGCGCCGGGGAACAAAACAGATATCAATGTTCCTGCACACAAAGCGGCGAAAAACTCTGCCCGCACGCCATCGCCGCGATAATGTATTTCGCGCGTTTCCAAAATCAGAACCCGCCAGCCATAAAAGAGGAAAGCGCCAGGTATTCCGGCTTGAAATGCCAGAATTTTGAAGAACTGGCCCAGCTTGGAAACCTTGAAGGACAGGCGGAGGTAATAATAAATATAGAATCGGCATTTCCGCATATACCGAGCAAATGGGAAAACGCCGTGCTTTCCGTAAAGCTTAAAACCGTCAAAAAAGAATATATCGGCAACATAAATAATATGCGGCAGCTGTATTTTGACAAAACCCTGGCTGTTTCGCTGAAATACAGTTACTTTTCGCTTCAGGACCGCCAGATCATTCGTTTCCTGGCGATAAACGCGGAGGGGGAAGGATCAAAATTACTGCTCAACTCCGAACAGACCGCTGAATTTTTTCATTGCCTTATCGGATTCAAAAACTTCTACCGGCAGGAACGCCGCCTGATCATTCATGCCGAACCCGCCGAACCCGTCCTGTTGAAACGGGTTGCTGCCGGTAAAACACTTTATTCGCCGGGCATTTGCGTAAACGGCGCCCTGCTCCCGATGAAAAAGGCGAAAGTTATTACCGGGCGCGCCGGATGCTGGATAGGGACCCAAGGCGAATACTGGTGGCTGTCGGCTACTGTTGACATAACCTGGCTGCGTAATTTTTTCCGCCTTAATGAACAGGAAGCCGATGGCAAAGGCATGCAGACGCTGCTTTCCGAAAACCGTTTCCCGTTGCGTATAACGGATGGTTCCCGCGCCAATATAAGCGTGCGTCCGGTACGAATCCTGCTTGACGGGGAAATTACCGGTGAACAGTTTTTTCATCTGAATCCCGGTTATATTTACGATGAGCGCGTACTGGATGCCGACAGCGGACGCCTGGCTTCGAGTTCCGGTCGTTTCTGGATGCGTAACGAACCTATGGAAAAGAGTTTCGAAGACGACCTGAAGATTCTCGGTTTTACCGGCAGCGGCAATATCCGGCAGTTGGAAAACTCCGAAAGTATTGGAGTCTTTTTGGACAAGGTGCTGCCGCTCTGGAGCGAAAACCGCAACATTCTGCTGGGAGCGGGACTGGCCCGCCTGAGCAACGGCGGCAATGAGTTGCCGGGCGTTGATATGAAATGTTCGCTGTTGAAAAAAGAGGAAAACAAATTTGTATTATCATATTCACTAAAAGGAAACGGCCGGGAGTTGAGCTGGAAGCCGTTAGTCAAGGCAATAAACAGCGGCTGTCGCTATTATCTTTTTGAAGACGGGGTTGTTCGTCTGGACAGCGCTTTCCGCAATTTCATGACGGCGGCCGATAACCTGGTGCAGAAAGTGAATTATCAGGATTCGACTTTTGAACTTTCCCGTTACTCCGTAAATTTCTGGAAGTATATCGCCCGCCATTTCCCGGCTGCCGTTCCGCCTGAATTCGCCGGGCCGATGTTGAACGTCAATATTCCTTCAGTAAGCGAAGACCAGGAACAGGGGAAACGCTTTGTCGGCAAACTCCGGGAATACCAGTCCGAAGGCGTTAAATGGATGCGGGAGTTTACCGACAATGGCTTCAACGTTATTCTGGCTGATGAGATGGGACTGGGAAAAACCGTCCAGACACTGGCCCTGCTGGCGTCCAGAAAACGCCCCGGCGACTCTACAGCCCTGCTCATCTGCCCCGCCAGCCTGCTGGAAAACTGGCGTCGCGAATGCAGTCGCTTTATACCGTCGTTCAAAGTAATTGCGCTTTCAGGGAGCAAACGCCGTGCCTATTGGACGAACGCCGCCGAATACGACCTGATGATTTGTTCTTACGCCGTGGCCCGGCGTGACGCGCTGGATATAAAGCGCGCCGAAATAAGTTACCTGATACTGGATGAAGCCCAGCATATCAAAAACCCGGAAACCGTAAACGCGCAAAGCTGTAAGAATATTCAGGCCGAACACCGCCTGGTTCTGACCGGAACCCCGCTTGAAAATTCACCTGACGACCTGTGGAGCATATTCGATTTCCTTCAGCCGGGAATGCTGGGAACCTTCAGCAGTTTTAAAAAATATTATCACGGAATAGGCGCGGCTAAAGAACTTCAGAACGACTTGTCCGAGCGCGTTTCGCCTTTCATAAAACGCCGGACCAAACGGGATGTCTGCAAAGAACTGCCGGAAAAAATCGAACAGACGCTGTATTGTGAAATGCCGCCGGAACAGCGTTCCTTGTACGACAGCATCCTGAAAGAAAGCAAAAAACAGCTTCAACAGCTTCAGAAAAAAGGCCGTCAAAAGGCCAATTTTGAAATTCTTACCACTTTGATGCGCCTGCGGCAGGTATGCTGCCACCCTGCCCTGCTGCCGGATAACAAAGGCAAAAATATGGAGGCATGCAAGCTGGAACTGCTGAAAGAACTGGTGCTCGAAAACATTGACAGCAACCAGAAAATGCTTGTGTTCAGCCAGTTTACCTCGCTCCTGGGGATCGTCAGGGAGTGGCTGGACAGCGAAAATATCGCGTACGAATACCTTGACGGTTCCACCAAAAAACGCCAGGAACGAGTTGACAATTTCAATAACAGTGATAATATTCCGGTGTTTCTATTGAGCTTGAAGGCGGGCGGGACAGGATTGAACTTGACTTCCGCCAGCACGGTGATAATTTACGACCCATGGTGGAACCCGGCCGTAGAGTCGCAGGCAACCGACCGGACTCACCGGATCGGCCAGACACGGATCGTCAGCAGTTTTAAACTGGTCGCCAAAGATTCGATTGAAGAAAAGATTTTAAACCTGCAAGCGGAAAAACAGGAAATTTTCGACTCTCTCATCGAAAATCCGGCGGCAGGCGTAAATAAATTGACGATAAAAGAATTAAAAGCGCTTATTTAACTAATAGCCGGGAGCGCCGGTCGTCAGGCCGGCAACACTGATAACTGATAACTGGTAAGGAAATATATTATGCCTAATTATGACTATGAGTGTCCGAATTGCGATAAAAAATTCGAGATTTTCCAGAACATGAACGCCGAACGCCTGACTAAATGCCCGGAATGCGGAAAATCTGGCCTTAAGCGCTTGATTGGCAGTGGCGCCGGTATTATATTCAAAGGAAGCGGATTTTACTGCACTGATTATCGTTCCGGTTCCTATGAAAAGGACCGGAAAAAAGATATCGACGCGGCGAAGGAGCCTTGCGGTAAAAGCCCCGCCTGCGAGGGATGTAAGAACGCGCCTAAATAAAAAACTTTAACATAGGGTGTAAGTATGCTATCTCAAGATATTGATTGCCAAAAATGCGGTTTTTCCAATAAGCTCGGAACTATATATTGCCGGAACTGCGGCACAAAACTTAAATTCGATGCGGGGAAGCTTGACGTAGGTAAAAACCGGCGTGCCAGAAAACTTATTTACCGTATTATCAATGCGCTGATAGTTATTGTCATCCTCGTTGCGGTGGCGGCGGCTTTCTGGCCCTGGGGATTCCCGGAACAACAGAAAATCACCGATACCGAAGAAATCAAAGCTACCATCACCACCTGTAAGGAAATAGACGGTGTGCTGACAAAAAGCCAGGGAAAAGCCGATTATGAATTTTCCGCGCCTGAACTGACTTATGCGATAAACTACCTGGCAATTGAACATGAAAGGGAAACCCAAAAACGCTCAAAGAAACTGACTTTCGGCAGCGGCGGCTCCAGTCTGGGCGGCGTAAGTAATCTGGGCGGCGCAAACCTCGGTTCCAAGCCCAGCATGCAGTTGAAGCCGAAAGCCAATGCGGCTCCTCCTCAACCTGAATTCGTGGATCAGGAAAATGCCCGCAGGCAAGCCTGGCGAAAAAGAAAGCTGGAAGACAGGAAAAACGCGGGAAAAAGAACGGACAGGAGCCCTCACTTTGATTTTACCGTAACCATAAAGGATCAGAAAACCTTAGGAATAATCGTCAAAGAAAAATGGCTCAAGTATGTTCCCTGCCGTATTGAACTCCATATAGAACCTGAACTGACGGCGGCTAAGGAAGGTGAAGAACCGAAATTGAATTTTAAGATAACCAAAGCTTATTTAGGGCATTTGCCGCTTCCGCTTCAACTGAAGGAATATATCATTCAGATGTTTGAAGAAGTTGTTATGCAGGAACGGGAATGGAGCAAACAGTATCTCAAAACGCTTCGAAACGTTCAAATTAATGATGATCTGATTAAAATTACCATTGGCCAATAATTCTAAGAGTGGGAAGTCCGGCACGTGATAGATTTTGCTGAAATCAAAAGTGAATATCCCTTCAAAAGCAATATAATTAAAGTTAAATCATACGATTATCACTATGTGGACGAAGGGAAAGACAACGGCGAAGAAACTTTGCTGATGGTTCACGGCAACCTTAGCTGGTCGTTCATGTTCCGCAACCTGATCAATGAATTAAGCCAGGATTACCGGGTAATAGCTCCTGATCATCTCGGTTGCGGCCTGTCGGATAAACCGCAGGATTTTCCATACCGGCTGGAAACCCATATAGATAATCTCGAAAGCCTGCTTTTTGCCCTCAAACTCAAAAAAGTAACCCTGATAATGCATGACTGGGGCGCCGCCATCGGTATGGGGCTGGCAATGCGGCATCCGGGGAAAATAGCCAGGCTGGTAATTCTCAATTCCTCGGCGTTCTCGCTGCCGTGGCTGCCGTTGCGGGTCAATTTCCTGCGCATACCGTGGCTTAATAAAAAATTTGTTCGCGATTCCAGCCTGTTCCTGAATATTTCTTTGCAGATGCTTTGCCGTAAAGCTTTGCCTCCGATAGTCAAAAAGGGCTACAAATATCCATATCAGACCAGTGAAGACCGGATCGCGCTTCTGCGTTTCATACAGGATCTGCCGCTTGATCCCGAACATGTATCCTTTGAGGTTTTGCTTGAAATAGAGCACGGTTTGTGGATGTTCCGTGAAACTCCGGTATGTCTTGTATGGGGAATGCGCGACTGGTATTTTTCCCGCCGCTACCTGAAACGCTGGACATTATATTATCCGCAGGCGCAGGTACTGGAGCTGGAGGACGCCGGACATTATGTTCTTGAGGATGAATGCGCCAGGTCCGCGGCATTCATAAGAGATTTTCTTTCCCAGCCTCAGCCGGCAAGCATTATAATTTAATCATGTTTGTCACGAGTGCGGCGCAAGAACGTGAAAAATATTGCGCAAAATACCGAAAAACACCACTATAATCAGAAAAATAACCAGCATGTACGGACGGTATTTCGGCTCCGGCAATTTTCTATCGAAACATTCCGCTGCCCGTGCGGCAAACCAGTAAAGCAGCAGCGGCACGAGACAAACGGCCAGCGGATTATATTTGAAGGCTGAAATCACATCGCCATGCGTCAGAGATGACATAGCTCTTCCGCTCCCGCACCCGGAACAATAAAAACCAAACCTGGTACAGAGCGGACAATCGGGATAAAATTCATATTCTCCCGCCGGAAAGAAATAT
>Ga0172377_10007761_pt1 | contig 11032 bp, 11 predicted proteins | sample Pumphouse3metaG_FD_119749 | JGI IMG/M metagenome (GOLD analysis project Ga0172377, IMG submission 119749) | Leachate microbial communities from a municipal landfill in Southern Ontario, Canada - Pumphouse #3 metaG | ecosystem: Engineered > Solid waste > Landfill > Unclassified | place: Canada... | reverse complement strand
CGTGTTTATCTGGGCCGGTGTAATATCCATGGTATTCCTGCTTATAGGGTATCTTACTGCACGGGTACTGCCGGGGGAGAGGCCTACTTTCTATATGGAAGTTCCGCCTTTAAGATTTCCCAGTATGGCGAATGTTATTGTAAAGACCTATGCCAGGGTGAAGTGGTATTTAAAAGAGGTTCTTCCGTTATTTATTTTCGCGAGTATCGTTATATGGGCGGGCAGGCTTACAGGGTTATTCAGCCTTGTGATAAGGCTTTTGGAAGGCCCCACAAAACTGCTCGGCCTTCCCGCAGAAGCCGCGCATGTTTTTCTTTTCGGATTTTTTAGAAGAGATTACGGGGCGGCGGGACTTTATGATCTGAGTAAAGCCGGATCTTTGTCGGGGGTGCAACTGGTAGTGGCCTGCATAACCCTTACTTTGTTCCTGCCATGTGTAGCGCAGTTCCTCGTGAACATAAAAGAAAGAGGCTGGAAAACAGCTATCGCCATATCAGGCTTTATTCTGATATTTTCTTTTACCGTGGGCTTCGTCGTGAACCGTGTTCTTACGGCCGCAGGTATTGTTATATGAAAATAAGTAGTGTCAAACACGGGATAAGGGGGATCTCTTCATGAAATGCGCGTTTTGCGGATATATGTTCGATGAGAAAAAGGCGGATGCCTTATGCGTAGGGTGTCCAATGGCAAAGGGATGTAAACTTGTTAAGTGCCCGAATTGCGGGTATGAGACTCCCCCCGAGGACAAGTGGCTTAAGAGTATACTGAATAAGAGGAGAAAACAAAAATGAAATTGACCGACAGGGCAGAGGAGATACTTGAGAAACTCTGGACAGAGATAGTAGAGGAAGGAAAGACCCCGGATACCGGTGTACTCGTTGATGTGGCTTGTTTTAAAGAGCTTGTGGACAAGGGATATGTTTCCATGAAAGATAGAAAACTTCTTACCGCCAAGGGCAGGGAGGAAGGAAAACTTTGCGTAAGAAGACATAGGCTGTCCGAGAGGCTGTTGGCGGATGTTTTTCAGATAAAAGGCGCCCATGTCCATGAGGCGGGGTGTAAGCTTGAGCATATCCTGAAAGAAGGTCTCGAAGATAAAATATGTACGCTTCTCGGGCATCCGAGAAAATGTCCTCACGGAAGCACTATACCGCCCGGCAAATGCTGCGGTAAAGGAGAAAAGGAGCTCAAAAGCATTATATTATCTCTTTCAGAGATGAAAAAAGGCCAAAAGGGGAAGATAGCCTACATACAGACCAACGACAAACCCATGCTGAGGAAAATAATGGCAATGGGAGCTTTGCCTGGTTCTCATGTAAAACTTATCGAGAGATTTCCTTCCTATGTTTTTCAAATAGGTGAAAGCCAATTCGCTGTGGACAAGAATGCCGCAAGTCAGATAAACGTATGGGTCTGATCGAACATTAACTATTGATGCGCTTCTTCGGAGTCCTCGAAAGTAAGGTGAAGAGTGCTTTCGGGATGTTCCGGCGGCGAGTAGATGGTGTACACTTTTACATCGGTTTTTCCGGTATTTATAAGATTGTGCCATGATCCCGCGGGAACAAAGATGGCCCAGTCATCGGATACTTCCTCGTTAAAAGTTATGTTCTCCGCGGAATCTCCCATTAAAACTCTGGCCGTTCCGCTTTCTACTCTTATGAACTGGTCAGTAAAAGAATGTTTTTCTCCGCCTATATGTCCGCCGACAGGGATAGACATAAGCGTCATTTGAAGATTGTCTCCCGTCCACTTAGCCGCTCTGAAATGTGTGTTTTGAGTGGTTATTTCCTCAATGTCTACTACCCAGGGATCTTTCCCGCGGTCCTCGGAATATTCAACGGTATCCGTTCCGTGTTCGTCGCCATAGCTTAAGACTTGCCCTATACACATCAGGAGAGAGAATACTGACGCAAACACAAACGCTTTTTTCATATTGACCCCCATGTTTGTTTTGTTTTGAGGAATAGTCATCTTATGTCCCTATACTACCATATCAATATCAGTAAGCAATGATCTTCTGAAACCATCTATTTATAAGTACTTTAGTTTCTGGAAGCAGAGTCAGGATCCCGAAAATATTATTTTTTATCCCAGATGGATTTTCGGCGAAAGATGTTCTCCATCATTTTCCGGAAATTCTCTTCGGTAAAGGGGATCCCTTTCAGTTCGGCGCTTTCCAGTATGGTTTTAATGGTCATTCCGGATCCGTCATCTTCAGCGGTGTCAATATTCACGCTCTTTTTCTTGGGGTCAATGTTGTTAATGATGTATTCAAAAGCCCTTTTTATGTCGGACTCTTCAAGAAATATAAGCCCGGCCGATACTCTATTGCCTTTTTGGTATTCGGATATTTTGTTTATGGCTGCCCGGGCATCGTATGAATCATGCCCCGAATATGACCACATAAGACAGAAATCGTAGCCGGCGTTCTCTATATCCATCAGATTTTTTTTCAGCGGTTCTTTGGGGCCGATCTCTCCCATACCGGTCAGACGGCCGGATGGTTCTGCGCCTAAATATTCCCAGAGAGCGGATATATCCATTTTAAGAGGCCATAGCCCGGGTGTGTTGATATTGTAAGATTCCAGGCTCTCCCAGTAGTGTATCATCAGGACATCTAATCCCGAAGCCAGGTCCGCCCAGAAACGCAGATCGGCGGGCCATGAACGAAAACCGACGGATACGGGGATATCTCCGCCGATAGCGTCTTTGGCAAGATAAAGATTTTCCGCTATAAAATTAAAGAATTCGTTGAAATTCTGTTTTGTGGACAGGACGGTTGCGTTGCCGGGTTCGTTCATAATTTCCATTATTGAGATGTACCTGTGGAAACGTTCGTCTTTGCTCCATTCCTTCAGCATTTTCCAGACTATCGAATGAACTTTAACTTTTGTCGAAGGGTTCAGCACGGCTTCGGGATGTTCGCCGACCTTGTATGAGTGAAGAGGCCCTTCTTTTTCAGAACCGTCACCGAGTAGAAAATCATAAAGGCACACTATGACGCATAGTTTGCGGCCTGTGTTCCGCTCAACCGTTTCCAAAATATCCAAAAGAGCGGTAAGGTCGCCCATTACGTCTTTCTGCAGTCCCGCTATACGGCCGGAACCGGTTTCGGGAAATATCATTTCCTCATTGTTGTTAAGGAAGTCAACGAGTTTTTCAACGCTCATTCCCGCCATATCCTGAAGAAGAGCTTCTTCTCCTTCCAAAAACCCCGTAATATCTATCTCTTTTTCGTCCCATTCGAAAACTCCGGCAAGATGCCCCAAAAGGAACAGCCTTATGAGAGTCAAGTCATGCTCGACCAAAACGGTGAAATCTTCAAGTGTGGTTTTTTTCGTGATCGGGCTTGCAAAACTTAAATGATTGGGGTCTGTAGCTTTTTTCCCGACAGTCGGATAGATCTGCGGCACCTCCAGGACATCCGGCGAGATCTCAAGCACAGGGAAGGGGTAGTTCATGCCCAGGGTGAACCCGCCAAATTCCTTGATCAGGGAAGACAGATTTCCTTTGGCTCCGGCGCCGGTAAACCGGTCGAAATTAACGGTCTTTTTGCCGGCCGGCCTTTTGTGTTCTCTGGGCGTTATAAATAGATCGGTAAGCTGGGTTTCTATTTCTATCATGTCGGTAGGGCCGTGTGACCCTTCGAAATTAATAACTATGGATCTGACCTTTTCGGGGTCAAAACCGGCAAATACCAAACCTTTGGGCATGGGATTCGTGATCGAGACATCTAATATTGCCGGGTTTGACACTCCCTCGGAAAGGGAAATATTAGGTCCGAACATCATGTTGCCGTTAATGTCTACAAGGGCTAATCTCGCCCTGAAAGGTTTTTGCCAATACTTCATAGTGTTCGTAAGAGGGCTCATGTTGACCTCGAGGCGCATATCGTCCATATTGACCGGAGAACCCGGGATATCCCGGATGATCTCAATGCGGTAATAAGGGTCCGACCAATCTATCCCGCCTTTCATCTTAGCGGAGAATGTCATTTGATAGGGGTTCTCGGAGAGTAATATTTCAGCGGCGTTATCCTCGACAACCGTGGTTTTATCAGGCTGTATATCAGTATCCCGGCGTATGCGCCAATTATCGTCGAACGGTATCAATGTCCCCCTGCGGACAACCGCCGGCTCAATGACGAAAGGCATCATGTTATCCGTGTGCGGCTGTTGGGTTTTTATGTCGAGAGTCATATCGTAAGAAGCTATTTCCTGTAAATGTTCCTTTACCGAAAAATCTTTTAAAGGGATTGTGAGATAGACTTTTCCCTCGATACTGCATGAGTCAAAATTTTTAACCGCGGATCTTGTTAAGCCGTCCCCGGAATCGAGGGTTAGAGCCAGGGACCCTTTTTGAAGCCTTAATTCCTCCGGGATGAAAACGGGTACCGTGAGGAAAAAATCCTCGAGGTTACCCGAAAGATACGTTTTCTCGGCGGCTGAGGCTGAGGGGGAGAATTGAAGGGTATTACCATGCCCAATGCTGTAAAATATAACGCTGCCGCGCGGGAAAGACGGTAAAAAGACCTTTTTTGCTGAAGGCTCCTTCAGTAAGAGCTCAAGCTCCACGTCTTCTTCATTAAGGTCTATACCTTCGATCTCGATGTCCGATATGGCAAAAGTGATCGATGACTGTCTTTTTGTGCCTTCCATCAAATAAAGCTCGACCGATATAAGTATTGTTCCTTCCGGGTGGTATGTGTTTCCGGAACGGTCTATTACCGGTTCCGTCGGTACTTTTAATTTGAAGTCATAATTGCCTTGTTGCTTTACATTTACCCACTCCTTGCTTTCGAGAAATTCTGTCCATGACCCGTCATGCTGGCTTTTCAGTGAGACCCTGAGTTTGTTGGGAATGGCCGCAAAAGGGCTTACAAGGGATTCCGGGGCGGTCACTTTTAATCGTATGGTTTTTCCCGGAAGTTCTTTCTGAAGATAATTGTATGCTATGCCTGAAAAATATTTCAGGTTGAGCGCTCCGCCGTAACTTACGCGCGTTTCCGCTTCGGGGATATTGCCCACATGGACAAAGAAATATCTTGACGGAAGCGGTATGGGTTCGGGTGCTTGTTTTCCGGGAAGCTGGACCGGTTCTATGATCACCCAGTTTCCTTTGAGCTGTACGTCGAAATATGGCCCGGCAAACTCATCGCCGGGGGCGGCTATCGCGGCGACTCTTGAAAAAATCAAAATGGTAAGGAATAAGCAGCCTAAAGTACCTATTGATCTTTTAAAAATCTTCCTGTTCATGGCTTTCCTTTTTGGGCGTGAAGACCCGCGTTTTTAAAAATCGGAAGGGAAAAGATCCCCAAAAAGCATACGTGTTTGTATATTATACACCAAATTAGGATGTTAAAAAGTAAATTTTTTGTGAACTGTCAAAAATCCCAAAATACATGGTCCAATTTGAGTTTTGGATATGGGCTCCGGCAAGGCAGACCTTGTAAGTTACTATTGCAACCGAGGGTCTAAGGGAATACAATGTAAAAGGCTGATGGTAAAACATATTCAGTATAATTTTTACCTTCAGTTGAAAATATTTCACTCTGATATTTATTTTTTAGGGTAACGGGGATATGGGATCAAGAAGATCATAGAGGTGAGAACATGAAAAATGAGCCCAGACCGATCGTTTTTGCCAGTAAATGCTTGGGGTTTGACGGATGCAGATGGAATGGAGAGGTTATCCCCGACAGGTTCGTGGATAAGCTTAAGGGGCACGCTGATCTTATAACCAATTGTCCCGAGGTAGAGATGGGGCTCGGGGTGCCCAGAGATCCCATAAGGATAGTGGCAAAAGGCTCGGGATACAGTCTTATGCAGCTTAATACCGGCAGAGATGTGACCGATGAGATGCAGAATTTTGCGGGGAAACTGGTATCATCCATAGAGGATGTCGACGGATTCATACTTAAGGATAGGTCTCCTTCATGCGGACTGAAGGAAGTAAAGGTCTATAGAAGTCTTGATCCGGGAAGTCCCATAGGTAAGACGAGCGGATTTTTTGCCGCCGAAGTGCTAAAAAAATTTGGTCATCTGGCTATTGAGACCGAAGCGCGGCTTACCAACTTTAATTTAAGGGAAAATTTTCTTACCAGGATATTTATTTCGGCAAAATTCAGGAAACTCAAAAAAAAGCCCTCAATGAAGGGGTTGGTACAGTTCCATACGGAGAATAAATTTCTTTTTATGGCTTATAGCCAGAAGGGGCTTAGTGAGATGGGCCGTATAGTGGCCAATCATGATAAAGAGGCTATATTAGGTGTCTTTGAGAAGTACGAAATGTGTATGAACAAGTCTCTCATGGCCCCTCCGAAATACAGAGCGGCCATAAACGTAATGATGCATGCTTTGGGATATTTTTCAGGAAAACTTTCTTCTTCTGAGAAGACTTTTTTTATGAATACTTTGGAGGAATACAGAAGGGAACAGGTTCCTCTGAGTGTTCCTTTAAGCCTTATAAGGTCTTACATAGCGCGGTTCGAGGAGAAGTATCTTGAACAGCAGACGTTTTTTGAACCGTATCCTCATGAAATGTTGACGGTAAGAGATTCGGGTAAGGGCGGGAGAACGTGAATTTCGGACAGGCCATTTCAAGCCTGCCCGGTCGGATGGTTTTTTGGACTTTTGTGTTATTGGCAGAGAGGGTGGTCAGGTTTGAGATAAAAGCGGACGATTATCTCAGCCGCGGTCAGTATTCAGTATTGGCAAAAGGAGACTTGTTTTCATGAAAATATTAGTTATTAACGGAAGTCCTCGCGGAAAAAGAGGGAATACTTATATTATGGCGGAAGCCTTTCTTCAAGGCGCCGGGGAAGTCGGGGCGACGGTGGAACAGATCCTGCTTTCTAAAAAAACAATAAAGAACTGTAAGGGGTGTTTCTGGTGCTGGCTGAAAACCCCCGGAAAATGTGTGATCAAGGATGATATGGATCCGATCTTGGAAAAATTGAAGGAAGCGGACCTCTTGGTTTTTGCCACGCCTCTCTATGTAGACAATGTTACCGGACTTATGAAAAACTTTATGGACAGGATACTTCCATTGGGCGAACCTTATCAGGTGAAAGATGAAAAAGGTGAGTGCCGGCACCCGGCGCGTTACGTTAAAACCCCGAAGATAGGAGTGATCTCAAATTGCGGGTTTCCAGAGCAAAGCCAGTTCCAGGTACTTCATTTATTATTCAGCAGGATAGCCAGAAATCTACATTCAGAAGTCGCGCTTGAGATATACAGAGGGGAAGGTGAACTTTTAAAACAGACAACCCCCGAGATAAAGGCCGTAGTCGATAAGTACAAAGATGTTTTGAGGATAGCGGGAAGAGAAGCGGCGCAATTTTCAAAGTTATCACAAAAGACAATCGATAAGCTGAATGAACCGCTCGTGCCATTTGAAGAATACATAACTACGGCAAATAATTTTTTCAGCGGCAGGCTTGATAAAAAATAATAGGGGAGAGTTACGCCTTCCGTCCGGCAAATAAGTGTTAGATCCGGATCAGAGTTGAGGAACGCCTCGAACTGCTCAAAGGAGAAAGAACGTGAAAAAAAGAACGGTAGTTGTGAACGATAAAATGCAGAAAAATTACAAATATGTGCTTTCCGAGCTGTCCGGCAAGAATTTCGATCCTGAATTCAAACCCGAGCTTACCCCTCAAGAGATGCTGTCTATGGGGGTTTTCGGTGGTAAATATATGACGGATTGCGCGAATGAGTTTCCTCGGAAGTGGTTCGAAACAGCCAAATTGTGTCCGGATAAACATGATCCCGCCTTGAACTATTATGAAGTGAACGCCAGCAAACCTCTCAGCTACTGGAAAGAAAAAGGATGGATATTCCCGGACGACCCCAGGGGATGGTTCCAATGGTATTGCCGCTACTATATGGGCAGAAGACTCCCGGTAGAGGACCAAAGACAGATATCCAGATGGAAGGCTATGACAAGGCACATAGCCCAGATAAAGAAAAATTGCGATAAAGGCGATGCCTCCTGCCATAGGCGCCAAAGGCAAGCCCTCCTGCACTGGGCTTATGACAGCAGGAAGATGTAGATAGGGGTAACATTTCAGTTCTTCGCGGAAATGTAGCGTCCCCCCGCTCGTCGTTGCGAACCCGCCGAAGGCGGGTGAAGCCCTTCGGCTCGTGGTTATAGCTATGGCTCAGGATTTCGGCAGACTTAACCTATGGCCGAATCAATCTCAATAAAAAATAGGTAACATTTCAGTTATCTGCAGTAAAGTCCTCCGCCGTCGTCACGAGGAGCCCCCGAAGGGGGCGACGAAGTGATCTCATAACATGAAAAAAATAGGGCCTTTTCACGTTAAGGTCTTGACATCTTGCTATTTGAATGATATATTTGGTTATAAATAACCAAATATAGGAATATCATGAAGTTCATAGATGTTAAAACCAAATTATCCAAAAACGAAATAATAGATATCAGAAATGTGATAAATTTCTTCGATTCAATAGACCGCCGCCGTCTATATGAATGGCAGAAAAAGGGCTACATAACAAAACTTACCAGCAATTTTTATGTTTTTAGTGACGTTGATATAGATGATCCCTTTGTCCGGAGGATCGGAAATAAAATATACAGCCCCTCTTATGTCGGGTTAGAATCCGCCCTTTCTTACTATGGACTGATTCCTGAGGCGGTTTTTCAGATAACCAGCGTGTCTTCCAGAAAAACCCGTAATATCCAAACCCCCATTTCCAATTTTAACTACAGATCTATTCATAAGCGTCTATTCTGGGGATATTCATTGAACACAGAAACTTCTCATGATTTTTTGATTTCCGATCCTGAAAAAACGGTATTAGATTACTTGTATTTAAACACACATCTGGATGATATAAGATCACTCGAAGAACTCAGGTTCAACCGGGAAGTATCCGGAGATCTGTTGAATGTAGCAAAATTAAAAGAATATCTGAAAATATTTTCCCATGATCGCCTGACAAGATCGATCGCTAAACTGATGAAGGTGCTAAATGTTAAATTTTAATGACATACTCTCGTATTATCCCCAAAAGCTCAGGATCTTTAAAGAAAACATCCTGAAGGAATATCTGCAGTATCAAATACTTGATATAGTTTTTTCAACAGAATACAGCAATAAACTTGTGTTTCTTGGAGGCACGTCAATACGAATAATCCACAACAGTTCAAGGTTCTCTGAGGATCTCGATTTCGATAATAGGGGGCTCGGAAAATCCGATTTCGAGAAAATATCCGGAATAATAAGAAAAGAAATGGAATTGGAGGGTTATGACGTAGAAATTGAGAACGTCTTTAAGGGAGCTTTCCATTGTTATATAAAATTCCCGGGGTTACTTTTTCAGAATGAATTATCCGGCCATAAGAAAGAAAAGATCCTTATACAACTTGACGCCGAACCGCAGAATTATACATATCAACCTAAAAAATATATTTTGAACAAATTCGGGATATTCCGGTACATAAATATTGTTCCCTTGAACCTGCTTCTATCTCAAAAAATATGCGCTTGTCTTACAAGAAAAAGACCAAAGGGAAGAGATTTTTTTGATGTAGTGTATTTAATGGGAAAATCCGATCCCGACTATAGATTTCTGGAAGAACGATTTAAGATAAAAACAAAACATGAACTTATTATTAAGCTGAAGAAAAAGTCCGAGGATCTTAATTTCAAAACACTTGCCAAAGACATAGAACCTTTTCTTTTCGACCCCTCTCAAAAAGACCGTGTTATTAACTTTAAAAACTGGCTCGAGACAATGTAATAAGAGATAATTGTGCGGATAGCGCGGGGCGATATTATGTTTTTAGGAGAGACAGTTAGAATGACTTCTCAAGTGCCTCAAAATGTGATAGAATTCCACACTGTAGGTTTCATGACTTGAGGCATACGTTTGTATCGCGGCGGTCTTGCGAAGCGAACGAAGAGAGAGGAGTCCTGCCTGTCCTGAGGGCAAAGCCCGAAGGGAGGCGAAGCCGAAGGGAAAACCGTTGTACATATGAAAAAAGTCGTGGAGTACGAGTAGTTTTTTGTAGCGGAGGAGTGGCAGAGCTGGTCTATCGCGGCGGTCTTGAAAACCGTTGTCCCGCAAGGGACCGTGGGTTCGAATCCTACCTCCTCCGCCAGTGATACCAATTCGAACCCTTGTGCCTCTCATCCAGAAGCGCAAGGGTTTGAATTTTTGTGTGGGCGACGTAATATGGCCTAAAAGGCGTACACCCCCCGTCACTGCGAGGCGAGCTTACGCGTGTACTGTCCCCATTTCCCCCGTCTTTGCGAGGCGAGCTTACGCGTGTACTGTCCCCATTTCCCCCGTCTTTGCGAGGCGAGCTTACGCGTGTACTATCCCCATTTCCCCCGTCATTGCGAGGAGGGGCCGAAGGCCCCGACGAAGCAACCCCATTAATTATATATTCCGGACTAAACACCCCATCCACCACCGCCTCCATCCGCACCTCCCCCAAAACCTCTTTTAACGCCAACGCCGAAGCCGTAGTATTTTCACTTAAGGTCTCATAAAATTCCTCTAACCGATGATCAATCCATTCGGTAGGCGGAGATTTAAAGGTATTCTTCTCCTGATACTCAAGCGACTTAAGCTCATTTTGCAGTATTTCCCCCTTAGATTCAGCCTCTTTCATGGCCTCTGCCAAAAAATCAACATACGAGAATGAACCTTATGTAGGTTAAAAATCCCCACACAATTAGTACGGGGAAATAAGTGTTGTGGTTTCTGAATATTTGTAACATTTCAGTTATCTGCAGTAAAGTCCTCCGCCGTCGTCACGAGGGGCCCCCGAAGGGGGCGGTAACATTTCAGTTATTTGCAGTAGAATCCTCCGCCGTCGTCACGAGGAGCCCCCGAAGGGGGCGACGAAGTGATCTCAATAAGCTAATGTGTTTCAATGCTGTCCGGTAAACTTTTCTCACCAAAAACTGTGTTGAAATTCCTTGATTTTGAAGTCCTGAATTTTGGATGGTGTTACTCTTAACAAATCCATCAATGATAGTCTTGCCGTAAGCGCT
>Ga0172377_10007760_pt1 | contig 11033 bp, 23 predicted proteins | sample Pumphouse3metaG_FD_119749 | JGI IMG/M metagenome (GOLD analysis project Ga0172377, IMG submission 119749) | Leachate microbial communities from a municipal landfill in Southern Ontario, Canada - Pumphouse #3 metaG | ecosystem: Engineered > Solid waste > Landfill > Unclassified | place: Canada... | reverse complement strand
ATAAAGCAACTTATACAGCTCAAGTTATGTATACTATAATACCTAATTAACTATGGAAGAACAAATAAAAGAATTTCACGAATTACTTGATAAAGATTTCGATGATTACATAGAAGAAGATATACGTAGATATGAAAAATTATCTAAAGATATATTAGAGTTCAAACAAAAATCTAATCAAAAGATTGTCTTAGTTGATATTGATGGAACTTTAACTATAGTAGGAAACAGATTACAGTTTTTAGAGGCTGAAGATTGGGATTCTTTTTATGCAGCCTGTGGAGAAGATGAACCTGTTAGACCAATTATTGAATTAGTACAACTACTGGAAAAATCTTATACTATTGTATATTGTACTGGTAGACCTGAAAAAGTAAGAAATGTTACTAAAAAATGGTTAAGTTATTATGTATATGGTAAACCTTCTTACGAGATTCCTGATAAAAATCTTTTGATGAGGAAAGACCATGATTTTCGACATGATATTATTGTAAAACCAGAAGAAATTAATAATGCCTGGTTTAGTTCTGATCAAATAGAATATATTCTAGAAGATAGAGATTCTATGGTTGCTAAATGGAGAGAATTAGGTTTCACTTGTCTACAAGTAGCCAAAGGAGACTTTTAATATTTTGAATTGAGGTGCGACAAGCGGAAGAGATCAACGCTCATACACCTATGGAGATATGGCGGAATTGGCAGACGCACAGCCCACGACAAATGCTATAATGATTGGTTAGCACTGAAATGTTTAATGCAGGGTAAAAACATTTGTGCAGGTTCAAATCCTGCTTTCTCCACAACGCAATAAAGCAGAAATTAAAAAGCAATTAAAAACAACCTACAATATAGAGGGAGATAGGTATAACCTCTTTATCTGAGTTAGATTTGACTCTGACTTTCTGACAATGTAGAGTAGGTTGTTTTTAAAATATAAATGTGTACATAGCTCAGTTGGTAGAGCATTTGACTGATATTCAAAAGGTGGTAGGTTCAATCCCTACTGTACACACTAAGTTAATAATAATATTAATATTAAAACATTAAAAGATGAAAAAGATTATTTATTATGCACATGGTGTGCATTTGTATGGAAGTTTACAAGAGCAAAGAGATGTAAACTCGCTAGAAGATTTAGGTTTTGAAGTAGTTAATCCTAATTCACAAGAAGTGAAGATGGAACTAGAATTATGGAAACAAAACAATCCTGACAGTAACTACATGGAATATTTTACTTCTTTAGTAGATAAATGTGATGCAGTTGCATTTAGACCTCTTATTGATGGATCAATAACTTCAAGAGTTGTAACGGAAGTACAACATGCTATAAAAAATAGTATGCCAATTATTGAACTTCCAAACTTAGATTCAAGAAGATTTTTGAGTTTAGATGATACTAGATTAATGCTTCAATATTTAGGACAACGATAGTATGATTTGGTTATATATAGTATCTTTAATCATATTTATTTCCTATAGTATCATCATATTAAATTTATTTGGAGTTCTTCAAAGTGTTTCAGCTAGTTACTATAGTCTGAAAAAGTATGGTGACTTAGGAGTATTTACTATGTTCTGTTGGGGAGTAGCTTTTCCTTTATTGATTTATTGGATAGAATTTTCTCAATCAGATTGGAATTTTTTACCATTTTTAGCTTGCTCTGGACTAATGTTTGTAGGAGCTTCTCCAGCATTCAGAGATTTAGAATTTGAGGAAAAAGTACATACGATTTCTGCACTTATATGTTTAATATGTAGTTATTTATGGGCTTTATTATTTGGTAATTTTTATTTAGCATTGGGATGTATGTTATTCAGTCTTGTTCTATATTTTATAAGTAGAAAAAATAGAATTTATTGGATTGAAATGATTGCATTTATGAATATTTATGTACAATTATTATGGATATAGTTTTATATGTATTATTATGTTCCAATATTATTTTAAGTTAGGTATTGGCTAACTTTTTATTGTTCTCTCGTATAATGGTAGTACAACAGACTTTGATTCTGTGGGACAAGGTTCAATTCCTTGGAGAACATCCTTTTATTAACAAATGTAAAGAGTATTGTAACAACAGTACTCTTTTTTATTTTATAACAATTATAACAACTATGATAACAAAATTAGAATTTAAAGAAGTACAAGGTAAATGTGTCAATGAAGGCACAGTAGAAGTAGAACATGAGTTTGAAGATATTTCTCAACTAATTCAATATTTGAAAGAAAATTGGTTTGATTTAGAGAATGCTGATGATATTGAGAGCATTGAATTCGATTATGCTATGGACGGAGATTTTTTATTAACTGTAAAAGAAATGACAGATGAGTAAATTATTTTATGAATATTATCGAAAAAATGGTAAACTAAAAGGAGTAGTAGTGGCATTAGATAAAGGCACTTTTGGATGGTCTTTATGTAATACAAAGGATGTTTTTGATAAATCTAAAGCAGTAGGTATTGCTTACAATAGAGCTTTAAAATCATCTTTACTTGACAGCAGGGAGAAGGCAATATACTATAGTAAAGTTCCAAATTCTTTACAACCTTTATTCCAAAAAATTCAAGAAAGAGCTAATAAGTATTACAAACAATGACAATAGAAGGATCGTTCTTTAAAATGGAAAAAATTGATGATTCTGCTTTTTATAATTTGAGTCTATTAACTAAGATTAATAAAGACACAGATAAAGAAAGAGTAGAATTTAAATTAGTGGCTTATGGTATTCCATTTGACTCATGCATTAGAAAAATAGTAAACTATCAACTAAGAGAATTAGAAGGAACCTATACTATAAAAGAATATATAGAAAAATATGAAGAATTAGTAAATATTATTGGAGATGAAATTGAATAAAACACAGATCAGCGCATTAGCGGAAAAAATTGTAAAAGACATTAAAACTCCTTATAGGGAACATAATGTGGCAATACGAGAATCAGTAGAGTATAAAAACTTTTTTGATACAAATGATGATTGTATAATGCTTGATACACTAAAACAAAAACATAAATTAGATGAATATAAGATCTCTATGTTTAAAGAAAATATTAGAGAAGTGCATTTTAGACCTCAACTTAAAGAGGTGCCTTCAGTCACCACAAGTATGATTGAAAATGATATAATAATAGAAACTATTGAAGACATTTCTGTTGATATTTTAATTGAGACACTAGTAAAAAAATATACAATTAATGTGTAGACATATAGTTGGAGAAATTGAAGGACATAATGTAATTTATATAGAAGGAAAAGATATAGTATTCTGTAAAAATACAGCAGTTCCTTATAAAGTAATTAAAGATGCTTTTCAAAAGAAACAATCAAGACAACAACTAAAAGAAGATTTATATTATATTAGTGATGGCTTTAATATAACTTTAGGTTGCTTAAATACAAACAGAGACGATTTTAAAAAATTTATTAAAAATATAGAAAAAATAAAGTTAAATGCAAGAAGAAAATAATTATTTGACACAAGTAAACGAGGAAAACAGCAATATTCATCAGCAGATCACCTCTTATGAACAAAGACAAAAAGCAAAACTTGTAGAGTTAGGCAGATCTAATAAAAGCTACAAAAACATCTTAGCTTATTTAGATGCAGAAATTAAACAATCTACAAGAATATCTACGTTCTATTATAAAATTCATTGTTTTAAAGAAGATGGTGTATACCAACTTAATCGAGCAATTGAAGAAATTTATGGTTCTGTAAATTTTAAAGAAGAAGAAGAACCTTCAGGTGGAACTACTAGTATGCAAACTCTGGACATTCAATTAGCTTCTGGAGAAAGAATTAAAACTCTTTATGGACAAATTGCACTTCCTGAAGCTGGAACAGAAGCTTATATTGACATTGATTACGCTCCAGATGAAGATTTACTATATGTAAGAGGAAAATGTGAATTCCGATATTCAAGTATGATTGATGAGATTGTAAAAAAGGCAGAATATTTGCTTAAAACAGACTCTATTTATAAAAATCAAGCTATTGAATTATCTGAGAACTTTGTTCCTAGAATTATGGATTTATCTTCTTATGAAAAAGAATTTGTAGTGTTAAGTGATCAAGCTAGATATGAATTACAACCATTAATGTCAAGAGTACTTTATCCAGAAGAATGTAAAAACAAAGGTATTCCTTTGAAAACAGGTGTCTTGTTAGATGGTGCTTATGGTTGGTCGATTTAATAGTAGTGTAAGTGTATTAAATTAGGTATTATAAGAATTTTTAATGAATTAATGATTTTCTACTAATGTTATGATGAATTGCGGCAAATAGAATCCTAATATGAGAATTATATAAAATTTATTTTATATCTTTGTATTATATAACAAACTGTTATATATTTATAAAGAATATAATAAATGCAGACTTATAATATTCCAAAATGTTATGGTACAAAAGAAAAATTTACAGAAAAACTTAATGAAGTTTTTACTGAACACTACAAAATTAAATACGACTTGCCCCAATGTGATATAAATCACATTCGGAAATCATGTGAATTGCGGGAACGTCCTTAGAGCTTTATATACTAAACTAAAATGGTAACATATTTAGTGGCTTTTATTAATCGTAAAAGGTATAGTAAAAAGTATAAAGATTGGATAATCCGCAGCGAAGATTCTATAAATTATAGAATAACGTTCAACGACTATGGGTGAAACTCCCAGTACACTCAAGTGAGTGGAAGTGCATGACATCCTAAAATAGGATGAAGATATAGTCTCGTCTTTATGGAAACATAAAGAAGTTCATAAGAGAACTGCATAAGAATAACGAACTTATGTGAAGAATACGACTGGAAAAACTTTACAAGCTTTTAAAATAGCTGCAGATGCTATTAAACACAATTGGTGTTTTATCTATATTAAAGAGCCTTCTTATTTAGCTAGAACTTTACGTCTTGCTAAGACTTTAGATCAAAATGGTAATGGAATTATTTTATTTCTAGAAGATCTTGATCAAATTGCAAGAGGTAATAGAGATTCAGCTATGCAAGATATTCTTAATACACTTGATGGTGGAGATACTAAAGATATGAGTGTAATTTCTATCTTTACTACTAACCATATTGAACTTATTGAACCTACTTTCTTAAGAGGAAAAAGAATTGGTTCAATTATCTCTTTAGGTTTCTTAGATCAGAAAACTGCTCTCGAATATATTACAATCACATTTACTAAAGACAATTACGAAATTGATTCTAAGGGTATGACTGAAGTTTGTGAATTAATCGAACAAAGTAATATAGCTCCAGCATTTATGGCTGAAATTTGTGAATCAGTAAAATCTCATATGATTTTTGCTGACGAACCTATCATTAAAGCAGAATATATTGAAAATGCTGTTAAATCTTATTTAAGGCAAGTTAATATTGCTAAGAAAAAAGATATGAGTGAAACTGATGAAAGTAGATTATCGAATTCATTAAGGAAAATTATTACTAAAGATGTAGTAGATTTACTTAAAGAACAAAAACTTTATCTTCAAAAAACATTCGAAAATTGAATTTAGTGTATAAAAATTTTAGAATAGAGTATGATGGGCAATCCATCACACTCTTTTCTATTGAAGAAGAAAAAGAAAAATTAATAGGTTATTATTCTACAATATATGCAGCAATAAAAGGAATTTATCTAAAACTATTAGGTAACAAAAAGAAAAGAAATGAACCAGATTCGGAATTACGTGCTTTGTTACAAAAATATAAAGAATTAGATAAAAGACTTGATCATTTATGCGAATGTATATATAAACCTATTCAGAAATTGGATATTATGATCAATGGAATTAGAAAAGTATAAGGTATCGTTAGATCCCAAATTAGGAATAATTTGTGTAGAACACCCTACTGTATCTGTTACTTTGCTTAAACTTATAGAAATTAAAGAAAAAGTAGAAAATTCTACAAATAGTAAATATTATTATGGAATAATAAAAAGAATTCCAGGATATTACTTTAGTTATTGTTTAGAAACTAATAAAGTAATCTCCTGTGGAGCTCTTAGTAAAGAAGAATGTATAAATGAAACAAAAGAATTTATTAGAGAAATTAGATAATGTAGGTAATTTAGGAGTTTTAAGTAATGGATTTGATAGTTGGTCTTATGCCTATGTATATTATTTTCATATGCTTCCTTCATCTCAGTATTTGACTTGTGGTGTATCTATAGAAATGTTATTTTCAATATTTTATAAGAATGAAAAATATGAATTATTAAAAATTACCAAAGATGATACAAGGAATTTAAGCAATGCTATCTTTATAAATAAAAAGAAGCGATGTATGGTAATATTTGATGAAAATAGTAGACAAAATACTAATGTACAAATTTTATGTGATGTACATAATCCTCCAACAAAGGATATAGATTATTTATTTGATCATCAAGAAAAAGTTGAAAATCCTAGTTATATTTACTATATTACAACTGCTTATGGTAGATTAGGATTGGATAGAATTGAGTTTAGTTATAAAGACACAAAAATTGAAGATAATTATAATGAAGACTTTTTAGATTTTCATAATAATATTATACAATGTTTAGCAGAAAAGAAAGCAGGAGTACATATTTTACATGGAATACCAGGAACTGGAAAAAGTTCATATATTAAATATCTTATCAATAATACTCAGAAGAAATTTATTTATTGTCCGACAACTTTAGTTCCACAAATAGCTAGTCCAGATTTTCTTAGGCTTATAGCGTCTGAAGGAACTAATTGTGTATTAATTGTAGAAGATGCAGAAGATGTATTAGTAGATAATGGTGCAAATAGAAGTTCCGCTATCTCTAATCTTTTAAATCTTAGTGATGGTATTATCGGAGATGCTTTAAATATACAGATTATTACTACATTTAATGTAGAAACTAATAATATTGATCCAGCTATCCTTAGAAAAGGAAGATTATTATCTATGTATGAATTTAAAGAATTGAATATAGATAAATCTAAAAAGTTATTAGAATCTTTAGATATTCAGGCTGAAGTAACACATCCAATGACTCTTGCTGATATATATCATTATAGAAGTGTAGGTTACAACGATAAGGATAGTAGAATAGGCTTATGAAAATATGTGCAGTTAGTGACTTACATGGTAATTTACCTAAACTTCCAAGTTGTGATTTACTTTTAATAGGTGGAGATATATCTCCATTAAATATACAGAGTAATATGCCAGAAATGAGAAATTGGCTTATATCAGATTTTAAATATTGGTTACAAAGTTTAGAATTTAAAGAAGTTATATTAGTTGCTGGTAATCATGACTTTTATTTTGAAAGAAATCAAAATAAAGTACAAGGTATAATTACTGAATTAAGTAGAGCAGTTAATATAACTTATCTCAAAAATCAACTTTATGAAACTTATATTAATGGAGAGAGAATAACAATATTTGGAACTCCATATTGTCATCAATTTGGTAATTGGGCATTTATGAGAGAAGATGATAAATTGAGAGAATATTTTGCAGAATGTCCTGATGAAGTAGATATTATTTTATCCCATGATGCTCCTTATGGTATTACTGATGTATGTCTAGAAAGCACTTTTAGAGATGAAGGAGAACATATTGGTAATATTCCATTAAGGGAGAGATTGGAAACAGTAAATTTTAAATATTTAATTCATGGACATTTACATTCTTCTGAACATAACTTAACAAAATTTAAAAAAGGATATGTAGCTAATTCAAGTTTATTAAATGAAAAATATAAACTTGTTTATCCTCCATTATTAATTGATTATTAAAATGAATAAAAGAATTTTTGTATCTGCAGATTTGCATTATGACCATGTTAATATTGTAAAAGGAACATCCACTTGGAAAAATGCATCTGCTCAAAGAGACTTTAATAGCGTAGAAGAAATGAATATGGCTATTATAGAGTCTATAAATAGTACAGTAACTAGTTATGATGAATTATATTTACTTGGAGATATATCTTTAAAAAATATGTATTCAACAGTATCTTTAATTAAAAAGATTAACTGTAAAAATATACATTTGATTTTGGGAAATCATGATCAAAGTATTAGAGATAATAAAAAATTTAAAATAATTATTTCAGAAGGTATCTTAGCTGAAGAATTTTTAGGTAAGACTTTATTACCTGGAAATACATATTATTTTACAATGAAAGAATTATTTGTAAGTGTTAATCAAAGAGTAGAACTTAATTATAATGATAAGAAATTTATATTAGACCATTATCCTTTAGAAACTTGGAATCAAGCAATGCATGGAGCTATTATGGTTCATGGACATGTTCATGGAGCATTAGATATTTCAGATACAAGTATGTTCTATAGAAGGCTTGATGCTGATTGGGGAAAATTCAGAAGACCATTATCTTTAGATGAAATTGATGAAATGATGAAAGATAGAAAAAATTTAGAGTACTAAGTTATGAAAGAAAGAATTATTTGTGCAGTTATAAGTATACTGACTTACATAAGATATACTATGGGCATAGACATTGTCATTGTACACAAGCTATAAATGAAGAACTATCTTATAATTTAAATAGATAAGAAATTGCTTCATTTTCTAAAATCCAAGGATTTGTGAATAGAAAAGAAGCTGAACAAATTAGTGATCTTACATTGCATGAATTTAATTTATTTACTGAAGATTTATATTAACAATTAGAATTATGGATGAGGACATTGTTGTTGAAATTGATAAAATTGATAGAATTGAAGTAATTAATCATTTTAAAAATGCTAGAATTACAGGACGAGTTTTAGTTTTAACTAAAGAATTAAATGATTTTGAAGAGATAGATATATCTCTCCAAGATGATGGTAAAACATTAAAAATATTTTTAAAATAATGGAAAAGAATAAAAATTTTGGTGAAGCTATAGAAGCTTTAAAAGAAGGCTGGAACGGAAAAGGTATGTATTTGTGGTTAAAACCTGCTACTATTATTAACTATGAATAGTGTCACGATTCAATTCTTAGAGAAATTGCAATTGAGAATGATGGAAGTATAGAAGCTTTAGGTACTATTTGTATGTATACTGTAAACTCCTCTGGAAGAAAAGCAATTTTAACAGGATGGTTAGCATCTCAAACTGATATGCTTTCTAGTGATTGGGTAATATTGTAATGATTATAACCATAAGTGAAGTAGCTGGAGGATTATATGCTTGGTTAATGCTATGCTTTCTAACAGCATTAGTAGGTGATAGAAGAAAAATAGGATTTGGATGGACATTTGCAATATCCTTTTTCTTAACTCCTATAATAGGTTTAATAGTAATATTATTATCTGAAAAAAATAATAACTAATATGAAAAAGATATTAATTATAATAGGATTTATTCTTATATTATTTAGTTCATGTACAATGACTAAAAAAGTAATATCAGAACAAGCTTATGAAACTAAAATTAACAAAGTAAATTCAAAGTTAGTAAATATAGAAGATTACAAATTAATAGAAGAAAAAGATAATGTTTCTTCTGAATTAATTGTTACTAGTTTTCTCTAGCACTCTCTTTATTAATTTTAGTTATATAATGTATAGTATTTATACGGATGGAGCTTGTAAAACTTCTGACAAAACTGGAGGATGGTCTTTTATCATTATTAAAAATAATGAAAAGATCTATTCAGAATTTGGTCCAGAAGAAGATACAACTAATAATAGAATGGAAATAATGGCTTGTATAAAAGCTTTAGAATATTGTTTGGAAAATGATATTGAAGGTACAACCATTATTTCTGATTCTATGTATGTGATAGGGACAATGAGTCAAAATTGGAAAAGAAATACTAATCACGATTTATGGAGAATAATGGACGATTTATGTGAAAAAGTGAAAGTGATATGGCAGCATGTTAAAGGTCACGAAGGAGATAAATGGAATAATCTCTGTGATGCTTTAGCTGTAACTGCTAGTAATTATAGAAAATAATGGAAATAAAAGAGATTTGGTTGAAGAGTCTTAAAGAAGAAGGTTTAAAATTTTTTGTATTAAAGGCAGAGGATTTTTTTGAAGTTTTATCGGATGAAGAAGTGGAACTTTTTAATTTATGGCTAATGAGACATGAAGAATATAGAATAAATAAAGGTAAGACTCCTTATAATGAATATTATTTAGTTAATAAAGACGATGTACCTCATATTACTACTAAAGAACAATTTTTTGATATAGTAGGATATAAACCTTTAAAATAAAAACTTATAAAATTAAAAATATGTTAAGAACAATAGTTGAAGAAAGAAGCAAGAATATAGTTATAATGGATGTATTCTCCAAGTTAGCTCAAGATAGAATCATTTTTATTGATGATGATATTACAGACGAATTAGCTAATGGAGTAATATCTCAATTAATGTATCTAGATTCATTAAATAATAATGAAATAACAATATATATTAATTCCTACGGAGGATGTGTTTATGATGGTCTTGGTATTGTAGACGCCATGAGAAGAATGAAAAGTCCAATTAAGACTATTTGTATAGGAAAAGCAATGAGCATGGCAGCTATTATTCTTATGTGTGGGAATAAAAGACAAGCTACAAAATTATCTACTATTATGCTTCATGAAGCTTCAAGTTGGGTAAGAGGAAGATTTTCTGATATAACTATGGAATACAAAGAATTGGAAAGATTAGTAGGTGTTATGAATACTATAGTTAAAGAGCATAGTACTGTAGAAAATCCAGAGATATTATTAGAAAAAGATATCTATTTAACTGCTGAACAAGCATTAGAATTAACAATTATAGATGAAATATTATAAAGATCAAGAGGTTTGTATAAAAGGTGATGAAGTTGTATTTGTAGGAAATAGTTTTATTTATGAAGTAAGCGTTTTTACGTACTATGAAAATTATTTTTCTCTTGTAAACAGTACTTTATATGAATCTCCTATTTTTATAAATAACATAATTAGATCATTTTTTATAAATAAATATACAGAGATTTGCTGTGATTTATATCAAGCACCTTTGTCATATTTAATAGAAAACGGGTATGAACAGAAAACAACAATT
>Ga0172377_10007759_pt1 | contig 11033 bp, 9 predicted proteins | sample Pumphouse3metaG_FD_119749 | JGI IMG/M metagenome (GOLD analysis project Ga0172377, IMG submission 119749) | Leachate microbial communities from a municipal landfill in Southern Ontario, Canada - Pumphouse #3 metaG | ecosystem: Engineered > Solid waste > Landfill > Unclassified | place: Canada... | reverse complement strand
TTGGAGAACCACATCAAGCCGCTTCTATTCGTGCAAGTAAAATCCATACTAAAGTTAGATATAACATGGGAACCAATTCCAAAACAGGAAAACCTCATGTGGGGAAAACTCTTGCTGGTGAAGAGCGAATTGAGAGAAAAGGCAATCATGTATATGTTTACTCGACAATGGTTCGATCACATATCAACCCTGAACATATAACGGTCAATAAAGGCGATAAGGTCACAATGTATATAACAAATGTAGAACGAGCTCAAGATGAAACACATGGATTTACAATTGATCATCATGATATACATGTTTCTACTGAGCCTGGAAAAACAGTCCAAATAGATTTTGTAGCGGATATTGAAGGTGTATTTCCTTACTACTGCACAGAATTTTGCTCCGCATTACATATAGAAATGATGGGGTACTTGTTGGTTAAAGATCCAAACAAAAATTATGACTGGATTCAAAAAACTAAAACAGAAGGTTTGTCTATAGAAGAGTTGCAAAAACAATACCGAAAAATAACCTCTAATAATGAAGCGACTGATTATGTAATCGAATCACTTTTCACTTTTTTTGAAGATAAGGAATATACAAACTATCCTACTGTTAAAAATCTTGTAGATGATGCAAAAGATCAATATTCAAAAATTGCTCTTGAAAAAGAAAAAGCAATAAAAGCATACAATGAGAAAAATTTTGAGAATGCGATTCTTTTTGAAAATATGATATGGCAGTATATGATTAAAACTGCTGATTCTGCTATTAGGGCTAAAGATCTTCTTGTTAGTAATTTGACTACACCTCAATCACAAGGAGCAAAAAATGGAGAAGAAGCCTTTCGTGAAGGAGGATGCTCGGGATGCCATGTTATTGGTAGAGTCAGCTCCGGTCCAGATTTGATTGGTGTTCTTAAGAGACATAGAAATGCAGAACAATGGGTTGCAGAGTATATTAAAAATCCTCAAAGTAAATTTCATGAACCATATATGAAAAAAATGATAGAGTTTTTTAATCTAAAAATGCCCAATCAAAATATGAAAGATCAAGAGATAAAAGACATAATAGAGTATTTTAAATGGATAGATAAAAATGCTGATCTATTTTGATAATAAAAAAATCATTTAAAATATAGTCTAATCCTGTACATCAGGTAAAAGGTTATAAACTTATAATTGAGAAAGTTTAGGAGATGTGATGCGAATCGCTTTTTTAGTTTTAGTTTTGTTTGCATCTCTAGTGGCTTCTGATGCGAAGATGAAGTATGAAAAAGTTCTTTTTAATATTGAAAAGAACTACTTTAAACCTTTTAGTAAGAAGGAACTTATCTCTAAAAGTATAGATAATTTTTTGCAAAATACATCATATTTTACAAGCTCACAAAAGCAAAAACTTTACAAAATAAAAAATGAAAATGAAAAACTTGAACACTTAGTCAAACTTTTGATAAAAAAAGACCTCTTGGAAAGTGAAGTTTATGAGATGCTTATAAACTCTTGTATGAACATACTTGATGTTCACTCTCGCTATCTTGATAAAAAACAGATGCAAGAGCTAAAGATAAAAACAGAGGGTGTTTTTGTTGGGCTTGGCATTAATTTGAGCAAGATTGAAAACTCTCTTGTTGTTGTAAAAGTGTTGAAAAATTCACCTGCATCAGAATCTGGCATAAAAGTCTCAGATATTGTTCTTAAAATAAATGATGCTACTTGCGATGAAGTCTCTTTGGAGAGAGCCATTAAACTTTTGCGTGGAGATGTTGGAGAGAGAGTTACTTTAGGCATAAAAAGAGATGCAACACTTATAGATATACAATTAACAAGAGAGACTATTGAGATAGAGACACTAGAGTTTAAAAAGCTTAAAAATAGAACTCTGTACTTTAAAATTTCAAGCTTTGATGCTAATATAGCTCAGAAAATATCTAGTAAAATAAAAGAGCATCAAGGTTCTAGTAGAGCCATTGTCTTAGATCTTAGAGGAAATCCTGGTGGGTTTGTATCTCAAGCGGTTGAAGTAGCAGATATCTTTTTAAATAGAGGAAATATCATAACTCAAGTCGGTCGTGAGCTGAGTGATAAAAAGTCATATGATGCTTCAAAACAAAAAACACTAACAGATTTGCCTTTAGCTGTTTTAATAGATTCAAACACAGCTTCATCGGCTGAGATTTTGAGTGGAGCTTTGCGTATTCACAACCGTGCTACACTCTTTGGAAAAAGGACTTTTGGTAAAGGAAGCGTAGAATCACTCTACGCTATAAATAAAGATGAATCTTTAAGTCTTACAGTTGCACACTATTTTTTAGCTGATGCTAGTTCTATAGAAGGTGTTGGAATTTTACCAGATTATGAGGTAACTACTCTTGTAACTGAAAATAGAGATATTTGCTTAGAAACAGCAAAAGAATTTTTGTATAGTAGAAAAACTTTTAGTAAGAAGTATCCTACGCAGATGAATGGTGTTTGTACTAAAGAAGAGAAGTAAATATGTTTAAAAGCTTGATGCTCTTTTTATTTTTACTTCTTTGGTTTTTACTTGCAGAGTCCTCTTCATGTTTAGTTTTTTTCTTTTATCTCTTTGCCATTACGCCTCTTTTAATGATTTCGCTTATAGAGATGCCGCTTATTAAAAAATTAGCAGTTGCTAGTGCAATCTTTCGTGAGAGTAGCTCACTCTTTAGCATCTTTAAAAGTGTTTGGCTAAATCTTTTAATATCTTTAGTAGTTGCTTTTTTTGTAGCAATCTTGATGCTAGTGGGCAGTCTTTACTTTGATGCAACTATCTTTTTCATCTTAGGTCTTGATATCTTAGTGCTTTGGTGGATTTATGCAAAAACAAAAGAGTACTTAAAGACTAGGGTAAAAGATGAATTTTTGTTTGCCATCTCAAGAAGATGGAGCATCTATATAAACACGATTTTTTTAGTTTTAGTCTTTGTTGTTTATGCTTTTTTTAGTACTCCAAGTATAGAAATAAAACTCTTTAATTGTGAAATACTAAACTTCATATCAACAAATTTAAGATACAAAGAACTTTTAGAATATAAGCTTATAAGTACTTCTTTACAAGCACTAGATTCTTCAAAAAACATCTACATTTGGCTCTTTTATCTTCTTGTATCTCAAAGTGTTTTTGCTTGGGGTTACTCAAGAGTGCTTTTTTCTTTTGAGTCATTAGATGCTATTTTAAAGAAAAAACACAAACACAAAAACTACTTCTTGTTTGGTTTTATATCTACAATAATTTTACTTTTTATAATCAGCTCAAGTATAAATTATCTTTATGAAAAACACCATATACTAAAGTCACAAGAAAAAATAAACAAACTTTATAAAGAAGTAGATAGAGTCATAGATGCAAAATTTAGCTCATCAGAGGAGTTGCTGCTTAGTGATATGGATGCCAAAATAGATGAACATATAGATAGTGTTTTTGTAGGTGTTTATGATGGAGTACCAGATTTAAGTGCGTACTACTACTCTGTACGAGGCGAATATAGCAGAGTCTTTTTAAAGGGTTATAGTCTTTACTGCGGATATAAAAATGATTTTCTTGCCCCATACTATAACCAGTATTTACCACAAAAATTTCAACTCCAAGAGTGTAATACTAGAGCTTTAGAAGATGAAATAATGGCAAAGATAAACTACTATCTCTTTTATCAAAATGACTTCTCTATAAAGATTGATGAAGCATCAGGCTTGATAGATGCAAGCATAAAAAAATCTATGCTTGATTTTGAGAGTGAACTAAAAAAAAGTATCAGTGAGTTGAAGTTAGATAACGAACTAGAGCTAGACACATTGAAGTTAAACTTTAGAGATGTGTTTGAAGCAAACTCAAGAGATATGGCAAAAAAAGGATTAAGTGCTACGGGAACACTTCTCATTAGTGGTGCAATATCTAAAAGTATAATGAGTAAAATGCTACTAAAGTTTGGAGCAAAAGGGGCTGTAAAAGCTACATCTTTCTTTGGTGCATCAATGGGTGGAATTGCACTTTGTGCGCCTAGTGGTCCATGGGCTTTGCTTTGTGGAGTTGTAACTGGAACTGCTAGTTGGGTTGGAGTTGATGCTGCTATGACTGAGGTCGATCAAGCTTTTAATGAAGAAGATTTTAAAAAGAGTGTAGTTTTGATGATAGATGCACAGAAAAATTCTTTAAAAGCTCTTATGAAAGACTCATATAAAGAGTGGATAAAAAAAGTATTTAAAGAGCTAAGAGATGATGCTTCTAAGCTTAAATCTCCGTATGAGCAGAGTATATCTTAAGAGTTGATTTCACTCTTGATTATTTTAGCTAACTCATTACATTGCTGTATCTTTTGCTTATAACTTAGGTCATCTCTTAAAAGAATTTCTATAAAAGCACTTCCTACTATAACGCCATCGGCACCTTGTGCTTTGTCTTTTGCAGTTTTAGCGTTTACGCCAAATCCTACATAGATGGGAGTTCGTGAGAACTCTTTTATGGAGTTTATAAATGGTTGCAAATCTTCTGCTACTCCTGAACCTGTGATTCCAGTATATGCCACCATATAAATAAACTTGTTAGCATCATTTACTATCTCTTTTATACGCTCTTTTGAGTCTGTTGGTGCTACAAAACTAATGTTGCTAACAGAGTTTGCTCTAAAGAGTTCGCTATATCTGAGTGACTCTTCATGCGGTAAGTCTGGGATGATAAGTCCACTGACTCCAAGTTTAGATGCAAGGGGTAGAAGTTTACCCATATCTTGTTGATAAAAGCTGTTGAAGTATCCCATCCAAAGAGTATCAATTTTTGGAGCTATAATCTCAGATATTTCTAAGAGGTCTTTAAATTTAAAACCACTCTTTAGGGCTATATGACTTGTTTTTTCTATAAGAGGTCCATCTGCTACTGGGTCTGAAAAAGGAATTCCAAGCTCTAGCATGTCTACTCCATGTTCACCTAAAGAGAGACCCAAATCCACGGTAAAAGATTTTTCAGGATAAGTTGATGTTATATATGCTACTAATTTTTTCAATTTTTTTCCAAATGTTTTATTTTCTATTTCACTATTTTTTTAAACAGGGTAGTTTTAAGAGTTCAAACTTTATATGAGTTAGCTCATTATCAGACCTAAGATCTTCTAGCCATTGCGCGTACATGTCACTGACAGCAAGAAGCCAAGATACAACTTCACTACTTGCTAATTCCTCAGTCCCTCTTAACTCTTCTAATGCATCTTCAACAAAGGCTGAGAGCTTTGACATAGAAGTGATTTTTAAGTAACCAGATGCAGACTTGATATTGTGAAAAACACGAAAAAGTTCATCTACACTTCTTTTATACTTGTTAGCTTTTTCAAGATCCATAATCATGACTTCCATGCTCTCAACCATCATAGTATAGTGATCTAGAAACTCATCTACAATTTCATAATCAAAGTTAGTATCTAAGTCACTTCTTACACCCATAAAGTAATTCTCCTATTTAGTGCAATTGTATCAGTTTTTGGTTAAAATACTTTTATGAATAAAAAAATGACAATTACTTCCATACAAAAAACAAAAGGTGTTCGACCTTTAGTGATGATAACGGCTTATGACGCACTTTTTGCTAGGCTATTTGAGACAAGTGCCGACATGATTTTAGTAGGAGATAGTCTAAATATGAGCTTTGCAGGCAAACATGACACTCTTAGTGCAACAATGGAGCAGATGATTTACCATACAAATGCAGTTTGTGAGGGTGCAAAAAATAGTTTTGTAGTGTGTGATATGCCCTTTGGAACTTACGACAACAAAGATGAAGCACTCAAAAATTCTATGAGAGTTTACAAAGAGACACTAGCAGACTGTGTAAAAATAGAAGGCGGAGAGAGTAGGGCTGATATAATCGAGCATCTAACGACTCATGGCATCGCGGTTTGCGGTCATATCGGGCTTTTACCACAGTCTGTAAGAAGTGAGGGTGGTTATAAAGTAAAAGGCAAAAATAGCATCCAAAAAGAACATTTGTTAAGAGATGCAAAGGCTGTGCAAAAAGCTGGAGCATTTTGTATGGTTATTGAGGGTGTAAAAGCTGAGGTGGCAGCTGAGGTGGCTTCTTGTGTTGATATCCCAGTTATAGGCATCGGAGCTGGAGTTGAAGTAGATGGACAGGTCTTGGTTTTTTCAGATATGTTAGGACTTTTTGAAGAATTTACTCCTAAGTTTGTAAAAAAATATATGAATGGTGCTTCTTTGGTGAGAAATGCTGTAAAAGACTATGCTGATGAGGTTCTAGCAAGAGAGTTTCCAAAAGAGGAACACACCTACTAATGTCAAAGTTCTTAATGGCGAAACTAAATGGATAGAATCGTAGAAATCGAGACCTTTTCATCTGAGGAAGAGAACATTGAAACCTCCTTGCGTCCAGATGCGTGGAGTGAATATATAGGTCAAGAGCAGATTAAAAAAAATCTTGGTGTTTTTATGCAAGCTAGTAAAAAACGCCAAGAAGCACTTGACCATGTACTGTTTTATGGACCTCCTGGACTTGGAAAAACTACACTAGCACTTATAATCGCAAATGAGATGAATGCAAACATCAAAGTAACAGCAGCACCTATGATAGAAAAAAGCGGAGATTTAGCAGCTCTGCTTACAAACCTAGAAGAGGGTGATATTCTTTTTATAGATGAGATTCATAGACTCTCACCAGCAGTGGAAGAGATTTTATACTCATCTATGGAGGACTTTCGTATAGACATCATCATAGGAAGTGGTCCAGCTGCTCAGACGGTAAAGATAGACTTACCACGATTTACTCTCATCGGTGCAACAACAAGAGCGGGAATGCTGTCAAATCCTTTAAGAGATAGATTTGGAATGAGCTTTAGAATGCAGTTTTACAACCATTTTGAGTTAGCCCAAATCATCACTCAAGCATCTTTAAAACTTAACAAAAAAATACTCCATAGTGCAGCTAGTGAGATTGCAAAAAGAAGTAGAGGCACTCCTCGTATAGCCCTTCGTCTTTTGCGTCGTGTAAGAGACTTTGCAGATGTAGCTCATGAGAGTGATATCGGACATGAAAGAACTCAATATGCGCTAGATGAGCTTGGCATCAACTCTTATGGTTTTGATGAAATGGACTTAAGACTTTTAAATCTTTTAGCATCTGCAAATGGAAGAGCTATGGGACTTAGTACAATTGCCGCTTCACTAAGTGAGGATGAGGGAACGGTTGAAGATGTACTTGAGCCTTATCTTATAGCAAATGGTTACTTAGAGAGAACCGCAAAAGGCAGAAAAGCAACAAGAAGTACTTACGAGATACTAAACCTCTCACTACCACAACAAGATGGGAGTTTATTTTGAAACAAAATAAACTCTCGCCGATAGGCGTAGCTTTTCTAAAGAAAGATAAATCTTTTGTGAGAGGAATTTTTCTAGGAATTCACTTCCTAGAAAAAGGAGACAGATAATAATGAAACCTCAGTATTTTGTAGCTATTTTATTTGCAACATCTCTTTACTGGATGTATTTGCTTTATGCTCCGTTTTTACTTACTATGACTATAGCTGCACTTCTTGCCATCTCAACTTCAAATATTCAAGATTTTTTTTGTAAGCTTTTTAAAAATCGCTTTTTAGCAGCTCTTGCGTCAAGCTTTTTGATGGCAGTACTATTTTTTGCTCCTTTGGGCTACTTTTTGGCATCTCTTACTATGAAGTTAAAAAATATTGAACCTCAAGTTTATTTAGGTATTGAAGTATATATAAAAGAATTTATTGCAAATCCTCCAAGTTATTTAAGCTTTTTAGAACCATATTCTAAAGAATTTTTAAAAGAGTGGAATGTAAGTTCACTTGCCTCGAAAGTTATATCTATAACAGGAACCATCGGTGCATTTAGTGCTTCATTCTTAAAAAATGCATTTTTAACTATCATCTTTTACTTTTTTGCTCAATACAATGGTGCTTATATAGTAGAGTTTTTAAAACGAGTAGTTCAGATGTCGGTTGAAGAGACTACCCTTATAGCAAAGGAGATATCTTCGGTTATGAGTGTTGTTTTTTACTCTATTATTACAACTGCTATGTTTGAGGGCGTTTTGTTTGGTGTGGCTGTTTCTTTTATAGGCTACAATGGACTTCTCTTTGGCATCATGTATGGCTTTGCATCTCTTATTCCTGTAGTTGGTGGGATTTTGATGTGGCTTCCATTTATGATTTATGAATTTTCTATAGGTGATACATCAAATGCTATTTTTATAGCGATTTACTCCATAGTAGTTATCTCAATCATCGCAGATACCTTTGTAAAGCCACTTATCATAAAAGAGATAAATAACAGAATGCTAAAAGAGGATGATACAAGAATAAATGAGCTTGTAATCTTTTTTGCAATCATAGCAGGACTTGCAACATTTGGTTTTTGGGGAATGATACTCGGGCCTGCAATTACTGCTTTTTTCTTAACTATTTTAAAACTATTTGAGGCTAGAACAAAAGAGTGTGATACCAAATAGTTGCTTTCGGCTTGAACGCATGTAATATATTTTGCTCTTGATTTTAGTGTATGGAACATTTTAAATAAAATGTTCACGGAAGCTAAGAGCAGAGTTAAGGGTATAAAAAAATATACTTAACTCTTATAAATCTCAGGATAGTCATTCTTAAATCTTCTATGTAGCCAAAACCAAGGTTTAGGGTTTTTTAGTATCTCTTTACTTAGCCAATCAGTTTGCATCTGAGTTGAGATTTTTATATCTTCATCTGCATCATCTGTTTTTGGTGGGATTATCTCATCATAAAATTTTATAACGAAGTTTTCATCATCTGTAGTGTGGATAAGTGCTGGAATCAAAGCCGCATCAAATTTTCGTGCAAGATAAGCAGTAGTTTTTATATGACTAGTTGGTTTACCTAAAAAATCAACTGTTATTGCCTCTTTCTTATTTACATTTGTATCTATTAGTATAAGAAGAGACCCGCGAGATTGAAGATGCTTTAAAAGGCTTCTTGTAGCACCTTTTTTCTCAACATACTTCATCTTAGACTTTGAGCGAGAGCTTAGTAAGTACTCCTCAAAGTATTTGTTTTCCATCTTTTTATAAACTGTCAAAAAAGGTTGACGCAAAGCACCAAGCATAGCTCCTGCATACTCCCAATAGCCATAATGGGCACTTACAAAAATGATAGATCTGTTTTGTTCTTGCGCTTTTTTTACAACTTCATCATTTTCAAAACTAACTTTTTTTGCAAGCTCATCAATGCTATAATATCTTATCTCCATAGTGTGAAGAAGATTTAGTGCGAGTTGTCTAAATGAAGCTTTTGCGATATCTTGTATAAACTCTTCACTAACATCGTCACCATAAACAAATTTTAGGTTATCTCTTATAACTTTGTTATATTTTTTTGAGAGTTTATAAGCTATAAAGCCAAGTGATATAAAAAAAGAGCGTCTAAGTTTTTTTGGAAGAAGCATCAAAAACTTCTCTAAAATTAAAAAGGCGTAAAATCCTATCATATCAATAACTCCCTAGCTTTTTTTGCAATACTTTCTACTTTAATATCTCTTATTGAGAAATCATTTTTATCTATCTTGTATATATCTACTTTTGAGTGTGATTTAAGAAAGAGATTTTTAGGAGTTTCGTGCATCATTCTTTTTGTAGTTGGACCAAAAAGAACGATAGAGGGAATATTTTGCGCCCATGCAATGTGCGTTGGTCCTGTATCATTTCCTATAAGTAGGTCAACACTAGAGATAAAGGATACTAACTCAAGTAAAGAGAGTTTGGGTGCGAGTATCGCAGATGCGGAGTTTTTGCAAATCCACAAAGCTTCTTCTCTCTCTTTGTCATTTCCCCAAATAATGTAGCAGTTGTGTCCTAACTCATTGCAAAGCTCGGCTACTTTTTCTTTAGGATATTTTTTTGACTCCCATGAGGCACCAATAACTATAGCGATGTTTTTTTTATCACTTTGCTTTAGTGGGTAGTTAAGAACTTCAAAAACTCTCTGTTTTTTGAGTAGCATCAAGTCATTTATCTTAAATCCGAGTCCATCAGATGCTAAAAAAGTATTTCTTTTTACAATATTTTCATCATACTCTATATATGAAGTTGTTTTATAAAAAAATCTTGATAGTGATTCTCTTGATGAATTTTTATCAAAACCGTGCGTTTTTTTGCCAATGAGTCTTGAAACTATCGCTGATTTTAGCAATCCTTGCATATCTATGATTATGTCAAACTTACCTAGAGAACGAAGTTTTGAGATGGTTTTAAAAAGTTCTGAAAGACTTTTTGACTTTTTTAGTTCTTTTAGATTAATTGTATGGACACAATTAATAAGTGGATGATTTTGCAGTAAGGGTGCAAAAGCCTCTTCAGTTATCCAATCTATCTTTACATTTGGATACTTTTGGTGGATAAACTGGAGTACTACTGCACTATTTACTATGTCTCCAAGCGCGGAGAGACGCACTATGGCTATGCTTTTTATATTTTTTTTCATTGGCGCCATTATAGCTAATTTCGCATGATAGTTTGTTTTTTAAGCTCAGCAATAAGCTCTTTTTGTCTATCATAAATATACTCCATGAGTATTGATTCATGTATTTGATCTTCTTTTAAGTCCACAACTATCTTGCAATGATCTTCGGTACATTTTATCAGACTAACTTTAGCATCTAGTTCTAGTTTCATATATCCATCTTCAGAACTTTTTATTGGTAGAGTAAATCTTAGTTCAACATCTGTTGAGTTTAGTTCTTCTACTTGTTTAAAAACTCTTGTCTTTATAGCTATGGAATGCATAGAAATATCTAAAATCTCACCACTTAAAGAGCCTTTTTGACTTACGATAGATATGGGTGTTCTCTGAGAAGATGTAACTCTACTGTTTTTTCTACTAATGGCACTTCCGTCAATAAATCTAAAATTTTTTAAAAGTGCTATTCCTTTTTTCAAATCTATAAGTTTTACATCTGCTTCTATATCTTTTGTCAAGCTTGCAGATTGAATGACAGTCTTTTTTTCAAAGTTCATAACAGTACCTTGAAGTTGCTCAAAACTTA
>Ga0172377_10007757_pt1 | contig 11033 bp, 11 predicted proteins | sample Pumphouse3metaG_FD_119749 | JGI IMG/M metagenome (GOLD analysis project Ga0172377, IMG submission 119749) | Leachate microbial communities from a municipal landfill in Southern Ontario, Canada - Pumphouse #3 metaG | ecosystem: Engineered > Solid waste > Landfill > Unclassified | place: Canada... | reverse complement strand
TTATTTATTGCTTGAAATTTATCATTATATTTATTCGTAACACGTACGGAATATTTCTAATAATTTTGGATCTACGTCACCTAAAATTCTAGAATCACTACTTATTATTTTACCAGTGTTATAATCTATTGTTGCGAAATCTTGTGTCTCAGAGAATCTCACTAACTCTGCTGGATTAATGAGTCTATTAATTTGGGTTTGGTCATCATGATATATTATTATGAATGCATAATCACCATTTAACGCAGATTGTTCATCATTTTTTAAATAATAAATTCCAGAAATAATATTTTCGTCATTATAACCACCTATTGAGAAATAATCATGAGTTTCATATCTATCTGTTACTGCAGATTTCCCTTCTATAAGCTTATCATGTAATCTAACCAATACATTATCTCCATTTCTATTTTTTAGGGCTGCATAAACAAAAAATTTTTTATCAGTTTTATTGTTTGGATTATATTGTCCTATATCGTAATAATACCCTATACCTGTTTCTGGATCTTTTCCATATAATGCAAAATCCTTATCAGTTAATTTATAATACAATCCCCAAAGTCCACCATCTTTCCCATATTTTGTCTCTAAAAATTCTTTTTCCTCTTGGGTTAAAGTTTCGTGAAGAAGAACTTCTTGCTTTGGAGCAATTTTATTTATTATCTTTTCTATTCCAGAGGAATTGTTACTTTCTTGGGTTGAAACAACCGCAGTTTGATTATTTGAATTATTTACTTCTTGATTATATGAATTGTTGTTTTGTTGTGTTGAAACAACCGTAGTTTGATTATTTGAATTATTTACATTTTGATTAGATATATCTTTTCCATTACAACCAATGGACAACAGAGATGCTCCTAATACAATTCCTTGAATTATACGGTTTAGGGTTTTTCCCATACTGTTTAATGTTTTTACTACTTTTAAATGTTATCATCATGACATGCCTATTGGTGCCTTTCCTAATGCACCACCAATCATTTCCAAATCTTCTTCACTCTCCGTTCTACAATCATTTCTATTTCCTGGAAAATTTATAATAAGTGAATATCTTTCGTTTTCATATTTTATATCTGCATCCAAACCTGTATTCAGAGCTATTGCGTTATTAATATTTACATTATTAATAATTGAAATACCTTCAATTTTTGACTTATCAATTGTTATATTACTATCTAATTTTATACAATTATTTCTTTGACATACAACATCTTGTTCACTATAAGTTTTATCTACGTCTTCTTCAATTGAGCATATACACAACAATTTACTAAAAGCACTATTTAATGTAAATCTATATTTATATTGATTAGTTACACTAGGATATTTTGTGTCATCATACATCGAGTTAAAATATACTAAGAAATACCTTGTTGGACAATTCTCATTGAAAATTAATAGATTGCTTGTTTTGTATTTTTTTGCGTCGTCAAGTCTTGTTGTGACGTATTTTTTTAGAGATTGTGTTATTTCGTCGGTTTTATTATAATTTCCGAATAATGAAATAAATAAAAATATTAAAATAACTACGGCGGACGCGGCCAAAATGATTTCTGGCAAACTGTCTGATAATAATGTTGACCCTCTTTTATTCATAAAAAAAATAATTCTCAAAACATTATAAAGTTACGCCCACAGCAGGAATCGAACCTGCAGGCCCCGAAGGGCGCGGATTAGCAATCCGCTGCAATACCACTATGCGATGTGGGCACATACCTTACAATTATTTTTTGTTTATAAGTTTTTGTTCGTTTACTTAATCTTATAAACTTTAATTTGTTTATATTTTTGTAAACTAGGTTGGCGCGTTAGTCCTGCGCACTCGCACAAGTGGACTTTATGGTGAACCGAATGGGTAGGGTGTAAAAGGAAATCCTCAATGTTATTTAATTAATGTTGACGCTTTGTCCTTCTTGATCTTGCCTTAAAAAATTGGGTCAGATCTTGATTGAAGCAGCCCTAATTTATGGTTTAGGTGCTTGAAGGGTCACAAAGTTGAGTTAATTATCTAACCTCTTTTTGATGGAATTGAGCTACCTGCCTTGTTTACTTTCTTTTAGATTCATTAAGAATTTTTGACATCCACATTACCGCCAAATCTGGATATCGACCGACTGCAGTTTCTTCACTTAGCATTACGCAACTTGCTTTCAATATCGATGCCATGTAAACGTCATTTACTTCGGCATTAGTAGGATATTTTTTTTCTACCATAGACAACAACATTTCTGTTGCAACTATACTCATTTTTTTTTGTGAATTACAATATGCTAAAATTTTTCTTTGAATTGAAGGAACTTTTTCTAATGAAACTGAACGACTTAAGTCGCCTCTGGCAACCATCATTCCCGAACTATATTTTAATAAATTTTTAAAATTTTTAAATCCCTTTTCTGATTCTATTTTCGCAATTATTTTAGTATCTTTTAATATTATTTTATATTGTTTTAATTGAGAAACAGTTTCTGCAAATGAAACAGCTAAATAATCTGGATTTATTGTTTTTACCCAATCAATATATTTATCTGATTTTATATCAATTAAGACATCAATTTTTAACTCTCTTAGATTATTGACTATTTCGTTCCATTGATTTTCATCGCCATATTTTGTATTTACCCTACCTATACTCATTCCATTAATTTTCATTAACTGCAATATGTTTTTATCAATAGAACTAGGGCCAATTGTACAAATTATTTTCGCCTCCATAAACTGATTAGAAATCTATTTATTATAAATGTATTTAATTTCTTATTGCTGCTTGAGCTGCGGCCAACTTAGCAATTGGAACTCTATAAGGAGAACAACTAACATAATCTAATCCTACTCTGTGACAGAAATCTATTGATGTTGGTTCGCCTCCATGTTCGCCACAAATTCCCAATTTAATATTTGGTCTTGTTTCTCTACCATTTTTTACAGCGATTTTTATTAATTCTCCAACTCCTACTTGGTCTAGAGCTTGGAATGGATCTCTTTCATATAATCCCTTTTTAAGATATTCTGGGATGAATTTTCCTACGTCATCTCTACTAAATCCTAAAGTCATTTGCGTTAAATCATTTGTTCCAAAACTAAAAAATTCTGCTTGTTTAGCAATATCTCCAGCTGTTAATGCTCCTCTTGGAACTTCAATCATTGTACCAATTGAATAGTTTTGAAAATTTAATTTTTGTGCTACGTTTTCAACTATTTCTTTTTGGTTTTCAAATTCTTTAATATTTCCAACTAATGGTATCATAACTTCTGCTCGTGCTCCAGTTTCTTTAGCAGCTTCAAATATTGCTGTTGCCTGCATTTCTGTTATTTCTGGATATGTTATTCCTAGACGACAACCTCTATGTCCCAACATTGGGTTTACTTCGTGCAATTCTTCAATCTTTTTATGTAAATCATCTACTGAAACATTTAATTCTTTAGAGATTTCGTTAATTTCATTTTCTTCTTTTGGTAAAAATTCATGTAATGGTGGATCTAATAATCTAATTGTAACTGGTTTACCATTCATTACTTCAAAGAGTCCTTTAAAATCTTCTTTTTGGAAAGGTAATAATTTAGCCAAAGCTTTCTTACGACCATCTAAGTTCGTGGACAAAATCATTTCTCTCATTGCTCTAATTCTTTCTCCGCCGAAGAACATATGTTCTGTTCTACAAAGACCAATACCTTCTGCTCCAAAGTTAAATGCAACCTTTGCGTCCTTTGGGGTATCTGCGTTTGTCCTTATTTTTAATCTTCTAAATTCATCTGCCCACTGCATAATTGTTCCGAAATCTCCACTCATATCTGCATCTACGGTTGGAATTTGTCCATCAAAGACTTCTCCTGTTGAACCGTCCAATGTTATATAATCTCCTTCATGGAAAATTCGTTTATTTATTACCATGACTTTTGTATCTTCGTTTATTTTAGCATCGGAACATCCAGCGACACAACATTTTCCCATACCTCTAGCAACAACTGCAGCATGAGATGTCATTCCTCCACGACTTGTTAATATTCCTTTCGAGACATTCATTCCTTCAATGTCTTCTGGAGAAGTTTCTGTTCTTACTAAAATTACATCTTCGCCACTCTTTGCAAATCTGTGAGCATCTACTGCATTAAAAACAACTTTTCCAACAGCTGCACCAGGAGAAGCTGGTAAACCAACCGCTATTACTTCGTTTTGTTTTTTTGCGATATCATCTAATCTTTTATGTAATAATTGATCTATACTTTCTGGTTCTATTTTCATTAAAGCCTCTTGCTCTGTTAATAATCCTTCACTAACCAAGTCAACAGCAATTTTTACTGCAGCCTGTGCTGTTCTCTTTCCATTTCTTGTCTGTAAGAAATAAAGTTTTCCTTCTTGTATTGTAAACTCCATATCTTGCATATCTTTGTAATGTTTCTCTAAATTATCTTTTATTGAAACTAATTCTTTGTAAACTTCTGGGTTTTGTTCTTCTAGTGATGTAATTGGTTTAGGTGTTCTTATTCCTGCAACGACATCTTCTCCTTGAGCATTCATTAAATATTCACCATAAAACTTTTTTTCTCCATTTGATGGATTTCTACTAAAACAAACTCCAGTTCCTGATGTTTCACCCATATTTCCGAAAACCATACTTTGAATATTAACTGCCGTTCCGAGTAAATTTGTTATATGATTTAATCTTCTATAAATAATTGCTCTATCATTATTCCAAGAACCAAAAACAGCATTAATAGCCATTAATAATTGTTCTTTTGTATTTTGAGGAAAATTTTTATTTTTTGTTTTTTGAATAACTGATTTATATTGTTCTACTACTTTTTTCAAATCTTCAGTATTTAATTCTGTATCAAATTCAACTCCGTTTTCTTTCTTTATTGAATCTAAAACTTCTTCAAAATTTTTGTGTGGTACAGACATTACTACGTCCCCAAACATTTGTATAAATCTTCTGTAAGCATCCCATGCGAATCTTTCATTGTTTGTTTTTTTTGCTAATCCTAAAACTGTTTTATCGTTCAAACCAAGATTTAAAACTGTATCCATCATTCCAGGCATAGATACAGCGGCTCCAGAACGAACAGAAACTAATAATGGATTAGTTTCGTCACCTAATTTTTTATTCATTTTGTTTTCTAATTGTAATAAATATTCTTCAACTTGTGACAATATCTCTTGATTTAATGCTTTATTATTTTTATAATAAGAATCACAAGCTTCTGTAGAAATTGTAAATCCTGGTGGTCCTGGAACTCCTAATGTGGTCATTTCTGCTAAATTTGCTCCTTTTCCGCCCAAAAGATCTCGCATCTCCTTTTTCCCTTCACTAAATGAATAAACATATTTTGTCATAATAGACTTTTCTTAATATTCCTTTATAAATTTTATTATTTGGAATGTGGTACTGTATAAACAAACAATAATTTGCCTTTGTCATCTATGCGTTGATAGGAGATTTTAGAACTTTTCATTTTGTATTTCTTTTTTATTTTGTTCGGAATGATAAAGTATTTTGTACCATTATGATTTCCTTTTTGTTGAACAATTGTTTCAATATTACATAAATTACTAGAAAAAAGATGAACATTTTTCATGTTCCCCATCAGATGTTTAACTTCTGATTCATTCATTATAATTTTATAGATTAATTTATCATCACTCACCTTTTTTGAGTCAATCACCTCCCCCATTTTGTTTTGTAGTTTATACTTTTTAAAAATGTTTTTAATTTATTTTTCAACTTTCCATTTTTTTCAAAAATTTATCCCATTTTTCATTAAAATGTTATAAATATTGAATTTTTATTAATATGAAGGGGTGAAAATGGGCAAAATAATAAGCAGTAGGGCCAATGGTGATGACAAAGTCTTACTAGAGATAGAGGTAGACTATATAGAATCACTAAACCTCAAAGGACATATTAATAATGTTCACGTCTTTTCAGAAGATGCTGCACAAATAAGAACTAATATGTCCCAAAGAGGTACAAACGAAGCTACTAAATACTTCTTGATCCCAAGAGTCTTACGTAACAATATTGACTTTGATTCTTTTGCGAAATGTCAAAGAATTGATATGTTAGAAAAATCGATTTTTGTTTTTATTGTTGATCTTAAATAAAAAGTTTACGCCGCAATTATAATGCGGTGTGATTTTTTTGATTAAATTTTGTTCGAATTACTTAATAATTTAAAAAGCGCCCACACCAAGAATCGAACTTGGAAGCCCCGGAGGGCCTGGATTTCAAGTCCAGTGCAATACCATTATGCGATGTGGGCACATACTTTTTAATTAATCTTTGTTTTTAAGATTAACGAGGTTTGGTAACACATAAAAAGTAAGATTTCTCTTATATTTTATGGCTGATAAAATAGAAATTAACTTTTTGGGTACTGGTTCTGCTGTTCCGACAAAAAGAAGAAATCATAGTGGTATTTTATTAAAATATAAAGAGCAAAATTTTCTTTTTGATTGCGGAGAAGGAATTCAGAGACAATTTCGCCTTGCAGAATTAAATCCTTGTAAAATTACTAAAATATTTATTACACATTGGCACGGGGACCATTTTCTTGGATTACCTGGATTATTGCAAACATTGGAAATGAATAGTTATAATAAAATTTTGGAAATTTATGGACCTAAGGGAATTAAAAAAAATATTTCGGATATACTTTCAATTGTTGATAAAAAATATCTTTTGCAAAAAAGAAAAAATTCATCCTTTTATATTAATGTTAATGAAATTGCGGAAGGAACTATTATAGACGAGAAAGAATACAAATTAGAAGCATTGAGTACATTTCACCTAATTCCATCGTTGGCTTATTCTTTTATTGTGAAACAAAAAAACAGAATTGAAAAAGAAAAATTAGAAAAATTAAAAATTGGGAACTCTCCACTCGTTGGTAAACTATCTTTAGGAGAGGTTGTTGAAATAAACGGGAAAAAAATTGACGGGAAAAAACTAATTTATACTGAAGATCCAAAAAAAATAACTCTAATTTTAGATACAAAATTTGATAAACAACTAATTTCTTTTGCTTCAAAATCAAACTTATTAGTTTGCGAATCTACATATAAAAAAGATGAACAACAAATTGCCGACGAATATTTTCATTTAACTAATATTGATTGTGCTAATATTGCTAAAAAATCTAATTCCGAAAAGTTAATATTAACTCACTTATCTCAAAGGAATGATGAGATCCCTAAAATTTTAGAAAAAGAAGCAAAAGAGATTTTTAAAAACGTTAAAGTTGCAGAAGACTTTGATAAAATCGAATTTTAAAGTTAATAAAAAAATAAAAAAGTTTTAACTATTATAAGAAGTATAAGAAAACTTCCTTAGCGAAATTCAATAAGGTTTAACGCCAATTTAGTTTGAAGTATTTGGTGAAATGAAAACAATTGTGTCCCCTCTCAAAAAACTAAGACCATAGTTTCTTGTTTGTTCGCCGTTTTCGATTTCTTTAGCATTGTCTATAACCACATTAATGTGTATATCGAATGCCAATAAAGTTCCAACAAATTGTTTGCCGGACTTCAATTGTACCAAAATCTCTTTACCTTTTGCTGAATTAAGCAAATCTAAAGGTCGTTCGATTGTATTTACCATGGATATCTCTATCATAACACCTTTTTAAAGATTTAGATTATTTTTAATTAGAAGAGTAATCTTTTTATATTAGATTTTACTCTCAATAAAATGAGGTGGAAAAATGGTGTCTTCTTTAATATCAGATAGTCGTATTCTGATACTTGCGATTTTAGTTTTTGTTACCATTTTTATTGCAATTATATTGATTATTATTGACGAAAAGACTAAAAGAAGAATAGGACAAAAACTTGAAAATGATATTGTGGATACAAAAATAATAGAATTGGATTCTTTAGTTAAATCTTCTAGGGATCCAAAGGAAAAATTGGGAATTATAAATCAAAAATCTAAAGAATTATTTAATGAAGTATTCGGTTGCGATGAAAGTAAAGGATATACTTACTTAATTAATTTCTTCAATGAAAAAAATCTTCCAAAATACGAACAATATTGTAGGGATATGTTCCAACTATTTTATTCCGTTGATTATGTCTCTAACGTTGATATTGAAAAAATTTACAAAAGTTTTATATCAATTATAGAACTTTCTAGGTATGCTCTTGCAAAAAAATTGAAAGATAAAAATGCATTAAAAAATATAAAACCTAAGATAAAAAAAGAAATTGTAGAAGAAAAGAAAAATATAGTTGTTTCTGAACAAAAAAAGGAAGAAGAAAAAAAAGATATCGTCAATGAATCTATAAAAGACTATGATGTAAAAACATATCCTAAAAAAAATAATGAATTATTTTCTGAGCAACAAAAAATTATAGATTCTATTGAGAAAAGAAAAAGAGAATTAGACTTTCAGCAGAGAAAAAATTTAGAATTATTAAAACAAACCGAAACAACATTAAAACAACAACAACAGTTAGAAGTTAAATTAAAAAAAGATTTAGAAACTCAGAATAAAAAGAAAAAAAACATAGAAGAAAATTTACTCAACAAAAAAATGAATGAAGTGAACAACATTGTTCCTGTATCAGCTACTGATAAAAAATGGTATCATGATATAGACGCAGAGCCTATTCTTGGAAAAGATTTAGTTAAGGAATTAAAGAAAAAGCGGAATATTTAGAAATGGAGAAAAAAACAAAAATCTGGTTATTTGTTGGAATTTTTTTTGTTTTGATTTTTATAATTATTGCAATATCTATGATTTCTGTTGCGGATGAGCATACAGAAAATGCAGAAATTACACGTAAATGTCTAAATAATAACACATTACAGAAACTTGAAATTAAGGGATGCTATGATGCATATTCACAAAAAGTTTTTTTAGAAATATATAGTTCGTCTTTTGATGTCAAGGCATTAGGGAATATTGGAATTAGTTTTTTCGATTTTTCTAATAAATATTATGATGTAAACACTTTTAGTGCGAAAAATGGTTCATCTTTACATAAAGTCGATGCTGATCGAAAACCATTAGATGTTAAGTTGACTTTTGAAAATTTAAAATTAAAAAATTATTGTCTCTATAACGAAACAATTAGTATTGATTATTGCTCAAGTGAATTATCTGGACAAGATGTTAATGCTACAATTACTTTAGTTAATGATAATGTTATAACTGATTTTGAAGTGGTTGAAGAAGAAAATACTAATGATTATGTTTCAATACATTTATTGGATAAAGATAGTGTTTGGAGTGCTTCTTGTAAGTCAAATTGGAAATGTGATAATTGGGAAGAATGTATAGACGGAATTCAAAAAAGAAAGTGTACGGATTATGCGAGATGTCCAGTTTCTATTAATATGCCAAAAACAACAAAATATTGTAATGAAACATGCGAAGAAAAATGGGTTTGTTTTTGGTCAAATTGCGAAAATGGATATTCTTTCCCTACATGTAACGATATAAACGACTGTGGAACAGAATATAATATTCCTGAAAAAATTTCTTGTAATAAAAAATGTACTCCAGATATTACTTGTGGAGAATGGAGTTCTTGTTCTATTGACTATAGTTTTGAAACATTAAGTTCTTTTGAAAATATTAATAATTTAGCTGGAAGTAGAACTAGAATATGCTCTGATAAAAATAAATGTGTAGACAATTACGTTCAAACAAAAGAATGTTCTACAAATATTGATGTTTATGTTCAAGAAATAAACAAATGTGGGAATAAATATATTGGGATATATAGTTTATTAGATAATTCCTTACTTACTGTATTTGATAAAGAAGAAAAGACGCAATCATTATCGATTGATTTTACCAATACGATTGAATCAAAATATTGCCCTTATTGTTATAATAATGTATTAGATGGAGATGAAACTGATATTGATTGTGGAGGTTCTTGTCCAGAATGTAAAAAAATAGTAGTAAAATATTCTGAAGATAGTTTAATTGAAAAAATTGGTAATTTCTTTTATTCTTTAATTAGTTAAATTTATAATTTACTTTTTTGTTGTATAATTATGTGTTGTATATTTTGTGACATAAAAAATCATATTGTTCCGGTAAATTTTTTGTTTGAAAATGAAAATTTTTTTGTTATAAATGATGCTAACCCACAAACGAATGGACATTGTTTAATTATTTCTAAAAATCATTATGAAGATATTCATGATTTACCGGATTTTTTAGGAAAAGAATTAATTTGTATTATAAAAGATCAATCAAATCGACTAATTTCGGAAGGACTAGCTGATGGTATAAAAATAATTCAAAACAATGGTGTTTCTGCAGGACAAACTGTTAAGCATTTTCATGTTCATATAATTCCATACTTAGATACTCATTAAATTTTTAAATTCTCTTTGGTCTTGGTTAGTATTGGCTCTGTAGCTCAGTTGGTTAGAGCGCTGCTCTCATGAGGCAGAGGTCGAGGGTTCGTATCCCTCCAGAGCCATAAATTAATTCCAAAAGATTTATAAATAAAAATTTCGCTAGTAAATCATGTTCTACGAACTATTAGTAACGGATTATATTAGAGTAAGCCCAAACAAATTTGGAATTGATACTGACGAGGCTGTTAAGAAGCAACTTGAAGAGTCTTATGTTGGTTTTCAAGATAAAGATATGGGTGTTATTGTTGCAGTTTTAGATGTTTTAAGTGTTAAGGAAGGAATAATTATTCCTGGAGATGGTGCTGCTTATTACCAATCTACATTTAGAGTAATTGTTTTTCGTCCTGAATTACAAGAAGTTGTTTATGGAACAATAGATGAAATAACAAATTTTGGTGCATTTATGAATTTGGGTGCAATAAAGGGAATGATTCATATTTCTCAAGCTATGGATGATTTTGTTTCTTTCTCTGAAAGTGGTTCACTTTCTGGAAAAGAAAGTAAAAGGTCTTTGGTTAAAGGAGATAAATGTATTGGAAGAATTGTTGCAATATCTTATAAGGGTGAAGAACCAAAAATTGGTATTACAATGAGACAACCTGGACTTGGAAAAATAGAATGGGTTGTACAAGATAGAGAAAAAAATAAACAAAAAGT
>Ga0172377_10007756_pt1 | contig 11034 bp, 11 predicted proteins | sample Pumphouse3metaG_FD_119749 | JGI IMG/M metagenome (GOLD analysis project Ga0172377, IMG submission 119749) | Leachate microbial communities from a municipal landfill in Southern Ontario, Canada - Pumphouse #3 metaG | ecosystem: Engineered > Solid waste > Landfill > Unclassified | place: Canada... | reverse complement strand
TGTTTTTTATTTTGCAAAAAAATCCGACAATATTTTTTTATTGGGATTGCTTCACCCCGCTTTGCGGGGTTCGCAATGACGGGTGTTGGGCAGCTATATTTCCGAGGATAACTGAGATGTTACAAGTTCTTTGTCGCCAGAGGGCCTGTTATCCCGGGCATTAGTTTCTGTCAAAATACAGCGACAGGACGTTGTCGCAGTGGTAAGATATAATCACGAAGTGTTCATTGTTTCACCTCCTTCTACGGTTTTCCCGGCGGGGATGTTACCCGCCGGGTTTTCGTGGATTTGAAGGGAAAAATGAGGAAAACACATGAAATTCAAGAAAAAAGGTTCGAAAGCCAGCAACAAAAAAATGGATGAATTTGCTAAAAAGATACAGAGGATCTGGACTATTCTCAATGTGCTGGATAAAGGCGGCAAGGTATATACAGAGAAAATTTCTCAGGAGCTGAATGTATCAAAACGGACCATACAAAGAGATATAAAGACCATTGAATATGCCGGGTTCAGGATAGAAAGGTGCATAGAGACGCCGGGCGCATATAAATTTGAAGAAGGGTATAGGTTGGGAAAAGTTATGATAAATAAAGAGGAGGCGTCTGTTATATCGGTATTATATGAGATGGCCAGGCCTCTTGGAGATAAGTTCACGGAAACGATAAAGGGGCTCAGAGAAAAGATGGCCGTGGTAGGCGGGGAATCGCCCTTCTATTTCAAAGTTCCGCCGACTGTAAATATTCCTCCGGAGATCTCGTTCTTTGCCGGCAAAGCAATAACCGAACACAGAAAAGCAGAAATACTATATGAATCGCGCAGGGGTATGGAAGAAAAAATAATAGAGCCGCATACTATTTATGGGCATGAGGGGTTCATGTATCTGGTGGCCAGGGAGGATGGGAAAAAAGGTTTCCCTAAATTCAGAATGGATAAGATAAAGCATATGAGGCCGCTTAATGAAAAGTTCACACCCATGCAAAGTGAACTTAGGGCTACGCTTGACGAAAGTATGAACGTATGGTTTGATTCCGGGAAATCTTTTGATGTGGAGATGATTGTTGATGGGCACGTTTCTGAATATTTTAAGGCGCGGAAGTATTTTCCGGAACAGAGAATTAAAAAGGAGAACAAAGACGGGTCGATTATCTTAAAGAGCACAGTTCATCACCGTATGGAGGTTATCCCTGAAGTTCTTAAATGGATACCATACATAAAGGTTACAAAGCCGATAGAGGTATGCAAAGAAATAAATCGTAGAGTTGATCTATATGCGGGAGATAAATAGAGCGCCACAAAACAAAAAGGAGCCTGTCATGAATGAAAAAATCAGAAATATTCTTAGCGCGTCATATGGCCCATGCCCTGGGTTTGCCGCTGAATGCGAGGGAGAAATGAGATGGGCGCCGCGTAAAGGGCATGCTCCGAGGGGGTTTTGCGGAGCCGAAGGAAGCCTGGAAGATATTGAGGTGATCTTTGTTTTTGCCGAACCGGGAGATCCACTTGGGGAGGAGAATCATCCTACCATTGATGATGCCATTTCATGCGCCCGGAAATTCTTTAAAACAGGGATAGACGTAATGCATAAAAATGTCCGATTCGTTATGGATCTTTTATGGCCCGGGATGAGTTTTGATGAACAGATGAAAAAATGCCTGTTTACCGATAGTGTGCTTTGCTCTGCTCCGGTGGAAAGAGGGCGGATATCCAGCCAAGTCGAACAGGCCTGTGTAAAACGTTATTTTGTTCCGCTTTTGGAGCTTGTTCCCCAAGCCAAAGTTATTGCTTTTGGTAATAAAGCACAGAATCGTCTGGCAAGCGGAGGTTTTACAAATTATATCCCGGCAAAAGCCGTAGCGCCTCCAGAGGGTAACAAACCGCAGGCTCGGGAGTCATGGATAGAGGCCGTGAAAGCGATTAGTGGTGATAAAACGAGTAATGTTGTGCAAGAAAAAGAATCAAAAGAGATTAGCGCTGATTCTGGAAGTATTCATAATGAAACACAGAAAGAAGATGTTGACTGGAGATCGATAGAAGACAGAGGGGGATTTTTAACGATTCAGCAAAAGTGTTGTAATCGAAAAAATGGGCCACAAGACCGAGATGCTGGTCGGGATCTATTTTTTAAAAAGCTTTGGAGAGAGCAGAACAAAAAATATACGTTGAATATTCCCGAAAACGGGTTTTTGAATCTGTTGTGTTGTGCGAAAAAACTGTTGGTCGACGGGGACGAATACCGGTCTTCTGTTACCGGAAGCAGAGGAACAATTGCACTCTATAACGATATCACCGGAAAAGGTGAAAATGAGGGGAAAAAGGTGATATCAGTAGGGATATTCAAGAACGTATCGTGGCACTGGCATATAGCTAATAGTGGACCAGTGCCAGAAATACATTTATCAACACAATGATATTATAATATCTTTGAGATGTGAGGAAAAATTACAACTATTATAGAAGAGGGAAAGAAAGCATAAACACATGGAGGTACAGGCATGGCCAAAGAGCTCATTAAATGTCCCGAGTGCGGGGCGGAATTCAAGCTTTCGCAGGCGATATCACGTGATCTTGAGGAAGCCGTGGCAAAAAAGTATAACAAACAGTTTAAGGATCTTGAAGAAAAAACCAGGAAAGAGGCCGAAGCAAGGGAAAAGGAGATAGGAATAAAAATAAAGGATGAGCAGGAAAAGTATGCAAAAAGGGAAAAAGAACTTTGGGATAAAATGGAAGAAGTCAGGAAAGATGTGGAGAGAAAAGCCAAACAGCAGGCTTCCGAAGAGACAAAAGTAGAACTTAGCGATATAAGGGCGGAGCTTGAGGAAAAGAATAAAAAACTCGAGGAGACGCGGCAGAACGAACTTGCTCTTAGAAAAAGGCAAAGGGAACTTGAAGAGAAAGAAAAAGCTATGGAACTTGAAATGACCAGAAAGATAGATGAAGAAAGAGCTAAAATATCGGAAGAATCGTTTAAAAAATATGAAGAAGAGCATAGGTTTAAAGATGCGGAAAAGGACAAGAAGCTTGAAGATATGAAACGGCAGATAGACGATCTTAAGCGAAAGGCAGAGCAGGCGTCGCAGCAGAGCCAGGGAGAAGTCTTGGAACTTGAGATAGAGAGTCTTTTGAAGGAAGAGTTCCCCTTCGATGAAATAGAAGAAGTGAGTAAGGGGGTAAAAGGCGGGGATATAATCCAGCATGTGAGGTCACAATCGGGAAAGGAATGCGGTAAGATACTATGGGAGACCAAACGTACAAAAACATGGAGCGATTCGTGGCTTCAGAAGCTTAAAGATGACCAGAGAGACGCCAAAGCCGATATATCGGTCATTGTTTCCGAAGTTCTGCCCAAGGGCATGAACCAGTTCAGGATGATAGACGGGGTATGGGTGACGTCTATATCGAGCGCTCTCAGCCTCGCCCTTGCCCTCAGGGTGGTTATAACTCAGGTATCACGGGAAAAACAGCTTCAGTGCGGGAAAAAGGACAAAATGGAGCTGGTTTATGCGTATCTTACCGGCCCTGAGTTCAGGAATAGGGTTGAAGCCATAGTGGAATCTTTTGTGGCGATGAAGCAGGATCTTGATAAAGAGCGCCGAGCCATGAACAAGATGTGGGATAAAAGAGCGAAACAGATAGAAAGAGTGGTATTCAATATCGGAGGTATGCAGGGAGATGTAGAAGGCCTTGCGGGGATGTCTTTGCCCAGGATCGAAACTCTTGAACTTCCGGATGGTGAGGAGGAAGAAGACGAGCAATAGGCTGTAAAATATGGCCCGAGGGTGATATGGACGATCTTTTTTGGGAATTTCTGGGATATGATTTTATTATGGGATCCGACATGGTAAAATGTCCTTACTGCGGTCAGGATGTGCCTTGTCGGTTGATTTTTGACAATGAAATAGAATGCCCTAAATGCGGGAAGAAGTTTAAAAAAGACGCATAGGAGAGATCTTAATGCTTGGCGGTATTATTGTTATTGTTGTGATCCTATGGATATTTGTGCTGGCTTCTGGCACCATCACTGAAAACAATAAAACCGATGAGGACAGGGAAAAAGAAAGAGAAGAAGACGAGGAAGAGACCTCGTTTTTGCATTATGACGGATGGTTTGATGACTGATGAAGTTTCAGGATGCCTCATATACCGTTTTTGACTTTGAAACTACCGGCCTTTTTGCTGGTAGCGGGGATGCTATTTGTGAGATAGGGGCGTTAAAGGCCGGATTTGACGGCAACGAACAAAGGTTTGAAGAGCTCATCGATCCCCGTAGGCCTATCTCCCAGGGAGCCTATAACCTGAACCGTATAACACCGGAAATGTTGGAAGGCAAGCCAACTATAGATGAGGTGCTTCCGGATTTCATGGATTTTATCGAAGGTTCGGTTCTTGTGGCATATAATGCCCGTTTTGATATAAGCTTTCTTGCCGCGGCATTGGGTAAAAAGAGGACAATATTGAACGAATTTCAGGTTATAGATGTGCTTGAACTGGCGCGAGATTGTTTTAATGTAAACGGTAGATATAATCTGGGTAATGTGGCCGCACATTTCGGGATTAAACAGGATGTGGCGCACAGGGCTATGCCAGATGTGATCTCTACCTGGAAGATCTTCAAAAAAGCGGTGCCAATTCTTGAAAAGAGAGGATTTAAGAACGTTGAAGATATCGCCAGGATCTATTCCCAGTCGGATGTCCGAGAAGTTGAGCAGGGAGGTCCGATAGTGGAAGTTTTACTTGCCGCGATAAAGTCAAAAATACCGGTTAAAATAAGATACCGGACGTCCTGGCAGGGCAAAGTTACGGAGAGAACCATTACTCCCTTGAGCATAAGAGGCGAATATGTCCATTCATTTTGCCATTTGAGGGGAGAGAACCGTACGTTTCTTATGGATTGCATTGAGATTATGGAGCAAAAAGAGGAGGAGGGGTCATGCAGAAGATCAGCATGTTAAGGAATACGCAGATAATTATTCTGGGCGTGTGTATCGCGGCGGCGACTATAGCATCGTCTATGATACTGTCGAGGGGAATGCTCAGAGTTATGCAGTTCAATAAGGAAGTGATAGATGTTACGGGGTCCGCGGAAAAAGAAATAGTCTCCGACTATATAGTGTGGAATGGGGCGTTTGACGTAAGGGACCCAGAACTCAAAACCGCTTATAGCCGGCTTCAGAAAGATCTTGAAACGGTTAAAAAGTATTTACTGTCAAAAGGGGTGTCGGAAGAAGAGCTTGTAGTAGACCAGGTATCGACGAACATATTGTACAAGAAAAACGAAAAGGGACACGATACCAACGAGATAGAAGGGTATCATCTAAGGCAGAATGTTGAAGTGAGATCGAATGATGTGCAGAAAGTAAGCGATATTTCACGGCAGGTTACCGAACTTATAGACAAGGACATACAGTTCTTATCGGGGTCCCCGGACTTTTTTTATACAAAACTGGCTGAACTTAAAATAGAGATGCTGGCAAGGGCCACGGCGGATGCCAAGGAAAGGGCTACGAGCATGGCGAATTCCGCAGGTAACAAGATAGGTCTTATGAGATCCGCGAAAATGGGAGTTTTTCAGATAACTCCGGTAAATTCTTATGAAGTGTCATGGTATGGAAGGAACGACACATCTTCTTATGAGAAAAAGGTAATGTCTGTTGTTTCGGCAAGTTTTGCGATTGAGTGATTTATTACTTTCTCCCTTGAAAACTTTACAAAATATGATATACTTTATATGAATGTAAAGTTATGAAATGGAGGTGTTTTTTATGCAGGCGAAAAAAGTGTCTTTAAATCTAAAGAGAATTCGTGTTGCTCGGGGTCTTACCATGGAGAAAGCTGCTAAAGCGGCGGGTATAACCAGAATGGCTTACCATAACATTGAAAAAGGTATTTCTGAGCCAAGGGTTAGTAACCTGCAGGGTTTAGCAAATGCTTTTGGTGTAAAGGTATTTGACCTTGTAAGGTCTGTGCCTGAATTGCACAGCGTTAGGTTTCGCGCCTTAAAATGGAAAACCAAGAAATCTAAAGAGCAAAGGGAGGAAATTAAGGACGAAGTTGCTTTGTGGTTGCGTGATTATAACGATTTGGAGAACATGCTTGATACTAAAAAGGGAAAGAAATTCTCGGTTCCTGATAATATTACCAAACTTAAAGAACCTGGTAAAGTAGCAGGCGAAGCAAGAAAATTGTTTGACCTGGAGGAAGATGAAATTATTACCGATATATGCGGTTTAATCGAATCAGCTGGGATTAAATTGCATTTTATGAGTATCGAATTGGATGAATTCTTTGGATTTTCGGTTAATGATAAGGATCTTGGCGCCGCAATTGTTGTGAATAGCCACGATTCTATTTCTACCGAAAGAAAAATATTTACTATAGCACATGAATTAGGACATATTCTTATGCATCCGGCGTCATTTAACGATGACGATATGGAAATAGAGGCTCAAGAGAAAGAGGCAGATCAGTTTGCTAGCCAGTTTCTTATGCCGCATGAGGCTTTTCGTAAAAGGATAGCAGAAGTCAAGGGCCTTAATTTTGTCGATGCCATACTGCATATTAAAAGAATCTTCAAGGTAAGTTATAAAACTGTTATTTATAGACTGATCGAAGAGGGGATTGCTAACGATAAGATCTGGCCTGCTTTTTATGCCAAATATAAACAAGAAAATAAATTTGAATTCAAAGGGCACAAAGAGCCTATACCTTTAGAGCCTATTGATTGTATCGAAGACCGTTTAAATCGACTTGTTCGCGAAGCCTACGAGAAGGAAAAGATTTCAATGTCTCGAGCTGCCGAAATCCTCGGTAAAAGCATCCTTGAGATGAGAGAACTGGTTAACGGTTGGATGGCAGTGAAATGAAGCGAATAGTCATCTGCGACGCGAACATACTAATAGACTACGCGAAGGCCAACAAAAAAATTATTGGCCTTGTGACAGAACATTTGTATGAAGTGTGGGTCCCGTTGCCGGTATGGGAAGAGATAGAAGATCTTACAACTAAAGAAGGTAAGGATCTCGGGTTGAATATTATTGAGCCAAGTTTAGCTCAAACTTATGAAGCGGCGAATATGTATGGCGGCGGACTTTCTGATGAAGATAATATTTGTTTTATTATGGCGCGGGATGAAAAAGCAATTTGTGCTACTAATGAAAAACCATTGAGAAAGAGATGTCTGGATAATGGTATCGATGTTTTATGGGGCCTTCAGATGATAATTCAGCTTTGCGAGATCGGCAAACTAAAAGTAGATGGCGCTGTAAAAATAGGTGAGAAAATAGTCAAAATGAATACTCGAATAACACAAAAGGTTTTGGATGATTTTATTGCTAAACTTGACGCTCTTTAAGATGCGCAGGAGATATTAGCCCACATGTCCGCCCAAACACTCCGGACATAACTTAACTCGTTCATGCACATAAAGTTAGGTCAAATTAACCCCCAAATGTTCGGACAAAAGGGACATTTTTTGCGTTAAATTGAAGGTTCGAGGCCATATCGAAGCGGTTATAATGACCTCGAACCATATCTCTGAATAGCCTTTACTATAGGAATAACGTTAAATGGCCCGATTTTGAGGCTGGTTAATCTGGTTAATATAGCAGCCGAGAATGGAGATACTGTTCTCCCAGACCCCCTTCCCCCTCACCACATTTGACGGTCAGTCGAACCAAAAAATCGGCTGGCCGTCGTTTTGTTAGATTACTCGTTCCGCTTAAGAGAACGAGGAAAAAAGCCTATTTGCTCTCGCTTGGGAGCCGGTAGGTTTTTTTATTTTGTTGGGATATTGACGGAAAAAAGGGGGTAGCATGATACATAATGAGAGTGCTGGGGTGTGTGAGGAAGAGATTGAACGTCATGTCAAAGATTACCTGAATTTTCTCAATGTTGAAAGAGGCCTTGCCGAAGGTACGATCTCGGCGTACAGCAGTTATCTGGGGGCTTTTCTGGGCTCCCTGGAGGCCAAGGACCTATCGGAAATCACAAACGACGACATCAGGGACTATATGGGCCGGGAAAAGGACCGAGGCTATCCAAGGGGCAGTATAGGGCCCAGGGTCGCGGCCATTAAAGGCTTTTTCGCGTTCCTGCTTCGGGAAGGGACTATTCAGCATAATCCGGCGCAAAGCATAGAAAGCCCAAAACGAGAGCATAAACTTCCGCGTTTTCTTACCGAAGAACAGATCGAATGGCTTTTTGATATTGTCGAGGATCCAAGGGACCGGGTAATCGTTGAGATATTATATGCCAGCGGGATCCGAGCCAGCGAGCTCTTAAACTTACAGAACGGCGACATTGACCTCAAAAATATGACCTTAAGGGTCCGGGAGGCAAAGAACGGCCAGGAGCGCATAGCGTATATCAATAAAAGCGCGGCCGAGGCTATTCAGGCCTATAAAAAACTCGAGCCCTGGGATGAGCTTTTCCTGGACAATGGAACGAGAGGGAATCTAAACTGGATCATCCGGGAGTACGGAGAAAGGATCGGCGTGGATCTCCATCCTCACATGTTCAGGCATACTTTTGCGACTCATCTTTTGAATAACGGCGCGGACATTATGACGGTTAAAGAGCTTCTTGGCCATAAGGACATAAACGCGACGATGATATATTCTCACGTTAGCCAGGAGAAACTCAAAAAGGATCATGTCGGTTTTTTTGAGAATGAAGAAAGGATTGCCCGGGTAAGAGCGATTGAAGAGAGGCGAAAGGCTATAAGACATACCAGAGAGGATCTTCTCAAAAAGCTCTGGGTCGTTATTGAGTGTCAGGAGAAGAAAGGCAAAGAGGCTCCGTATCTTTTGAGCGCCTACGAGACGGCCTGGATCATGGAGCTTACGGGTTACACGATCACGCGGCACATCAGAGCCGGACAGATAAAAGCGCCTATTATGAGCGACGGGGTGATTCCTTTTGGTGTAGATTCAAAACACGTTGAGGAATTACTTACAGACGCGCCTTATTGGCTCCAGCAGGCCTGGGAGCAGAGCCGGAAAATAAAGAAAACGAGGAAGAGGACCTGGGAAGAACACGCGAAACGGGCCTATAAGACTTTCAAGCGACATGATCGCCTTCCACATCCTAACGCAAACCTTACGGCCGAGAATCGTTCCAAGTATTACAGCTATGACGAAATGGCCGATATCTTGGGCGTGAGCTATACGACGTACGGAAGGAAAATCCGGCCTTTGGTAAAACTTTTATTCCTGGCCGAGAAAAGGATCCAAAAAGATCTTCTGATGAGCGCTGTCGAGCGTGAGTTTGATAATCGGAACCGGCGGAAGGCTCTCCCGGAGGCTCCGGACGAGATCCTCGAGGCGGAGTATCAGGTCGCTGGATAATATCTCCGGTTTGAATTGACAGCCCGGGTAAGGCGGAAAGATATCTATTTTTGGCGACAGGACGTTGTCGCTTCTTTCCTCTCAAATTGATATTCCGGGACCGCTTTGAAATTTATCCCACATTCGCGGCATTTATAGTAACGGTTTTTATCCCTGGTTGAATAGCATTCGAGATCGAGGGAATGGCATTTCGGTCTTGGACACTGCGCCGGAGTATAGCTTACTCCATAGGGAATGTTTGCCGGTCGTTTCTTCCGGATCCGTTTCGGTCCTTCTCCGGAGATCCAGCCTTTCGAGGGTTTCGTCCAGGAAGTTTTTGGCATGAGGGAAGTATATCACAGGATCCTTTTCTTGAAAAGTTCCGGGTATAGCCCGGGTAAAGCGTAAAAACGCTATAATCCTATGAAATCAGCACTTTGAGCTCAAAAACGGCCTTCATATTTGGCCGTAGCGGCGACTTTTTAATTAGGTTGGGGGTTAGGGTTGGGTCTGCGAAGAGCTTGTCAATGTCTTGTAATGTGGTAAACTATAGGTGCGGGCGTTGACTGTGTCGATGGCTCGTATTTCGAAATTTGGGTAATCACTGCGGAGCGGGGGTTGCCCGCGATAGCTCTACCTCTTAGGGGCGTCTTAATTGGCGTCCTTTTTTAACTGTACGGAGTATTTTATGTGGTTTTTATATCTCGATGAAAGTGGCGATCTTGGGTTTGATCTCATAAACAAAAAAGCCTCAAAGTTTTTCACAATTACAATATTGGCCATAAGCGGGAAAGATAAAAACAGAGCTCTTATCAAGGCAACACAAAAGACTCTCAATCGAAAATTAAACAGCCGAAAAAAAAGAAAAAGATTTGTGTCAGAGTTAAAGGGGACAGAAACGACGCTGGAGGTTAAAAAATATTTATATAATCAGATAAAAAAAATTCATTTCGGCGTTTATTCGATAACCTTAAATAAAAAAAGAGTTTATCAAGCGCTTTTTGATCATAAAGACAGGGTTTATAATTATATTGCCAGGCTGGTGTTGGATCAAATCCCTCTTGAAAAAGCTCCGGAGAGGGTATATCTGATAATAGACAGAAGCAAGAGCAAGCCAGAAATAAATGACTTTAATCACTACGTTGTTGATCAGCTCCAGGGGCGTTTAGATCCTAACGTGCCATTACACATTGATCATCTTGACTCAACAGAAAACAAAGGTTTACAGGTAGCGGATGTTTTTTCCTGGGGAATCTTCCGAAAATATGAAAAAAAAGATGAGACGTGGTACGAGATCTTCAAAGAAAAAATAAGGTTTGATTCGCTGTATCTTCCGGGTAAAAAAAATGAGCGCGCCTTCTGAGACTGATTTTCTAAGGCTCTTGCCAACCAGATGGAAGGGAACACCTCAGATTCTCAAAACGGTCTTACCGCTCACTTATAGTGTATCACAACGTGACCTATTGTCAATATCCCGGCCGAAAATAACGTATAAACTTTTGTTTTTCTAACAATAATACATCAGTCCTTATTTCCCGGGATCCGGGCGCTCTCTCGGCTCCGGTCGAATGCCTTTCGCGCGATCATCATGTGATGAACGTCAACTATTATTTCCGTTGACGACAACTATAATTACCGTTCTTTAGATAAAAAAATAGTAGTAGCAGTAGCCCTCTTTCTTTTTTTGCTTCTTTTTTTCTTTCTGTGGATATTG
>Ga0172377_10007754_pt1 | contig 11035 bp, 9 predicted proteins | sample Pumphouse3metaG_FD_119749 | JGI IMG/M metagenome (GOLD analysis project Ga0172377, IMG submission 119749) | Leachate microbial communities from a municipal landfill in Southern Ontario, Canada - Pumphouse #3 metaG | ecosystem: Engineered > Solid waste > Landfill > Unclassified | place: Canada... | reverse complement strand
TTATTTCAGATTTATCCACTTCCCAGTGAAAGTACACCGTATTGCCCCTGGCCCTCAGGATATCGGTTATTCCGCTTTGCTTAACCGTAACCGACCCTCCAACGCCCACCGACTGGTCCGAAGCTATCTCTTCTTCCAGCACCTTTACCACCTGGCCGATGTTGTCAAAGGCTCTGGCCTTAAACCCCTTTTTGTTAAACAACTCTACAATAGCACCAAAATCCATCCCAAAGACCCTCCTATTCACATTATCCGATGACTAACCGCCACTAAGACAATTGTTTCTAGCTTTGCACTTTATTTCTACTAATTGCAAAACACAATGCTAGAACTACTGGCATAAGCGAGTTATAAGTTGCACTAAGTCCCTGGCCTCTAAATACTAAAAGTTCGGCGGAACCAGCGCAGAAATCAGTTTCGCCTTGGTATCACTCATAGTATAGTACCTATGAGGCAGCATCTCTTCTATGTACAGACTGTCCCCCTCGTCCAACACATATGTCTCCATGCCCACCTGGACCTCAATTTTACCCTCCATCACCAGAAGACACTCGTCGGCCTTGTGGCTCAAAGGTTCATCGCTGCTCCAACAGTCCGGTTCCAATTCAGTATATATAATCTCCTGCTTGGGTTTCACCTGATTATCCAACGGTACTGGCGTTACGTATTCGTGTATTATGTTGGAATTGGGAAGGGCAAGTTTCTTCCTTTCATTCTTACGTATAAGTATACTGCTTTTACTTTCTTCAATTAGAAAATGAAACAGTGGCGTTTCCAGAGCCTCCGCAATTTTCCTTAACGATGAAATAGATGGACTTGTAAGGTCTCTTTCCAAAAGCGAAATATAACTTGTACTGAGCTTGGTTTTTTCCGCCAGCTCAGAAAGCTTCAGTCCCTTGCTCATTCGAATTTCTCTTATTTTGTGTCCCAGCACCTGCTACACCTCTTATGGTTATTTAGTGTTACTTTATAAGTATATCAGAATTATTACAATTATCAAATATTATTGCTTAAAATCCCTATAATTCCCTCATTAGGGTTTTTTCTGCTGCCCTTACCGTCTCCCCTGACATAATAAGCTCCAGGGCACTTTGCATATCCACATACATTACCCTGTCACCATCAAGGGGCTTTACCCTGTCCCGCAGCATTTTATAGACTGGCGCGGTACCCCGTCCCAGTTTACCCGCCCCCCTTAGGTCTACCGCCTGAGCAGATGCCAGGTATTCGATGGAAAGTACATTGGCCAGGTTGTCCTTTATACCCGACGCTTTACGGGCGGCTATTGTGCCCATGCTGACGTGGTCCTCCTGGTTAGCGGAAGAGGGTATCGAATCCACGCTGGCGGGATGCGCCAGAACCTTGTTCTCCGAAACCAGTGCGGCTGCGGAATATTGCGTAATCATAAACCCAGAGTTAAGTCCTCCGTTGCGTGTCAAAAAGGCCGGCAGGTCGTTGCTTAACTGTGGATTAACCAGCCTCTCTATCCTTCTTTCAGAGATATTTGCAAGCTCTGACAGGGCTATGCCCAGGAAATCCATTACAAGGGCTACCGGCTCTCCGTGGAAATTGCCCCCTGAAAGGACATCGCCACTGTCCGGGAAAATGATTGGATTGTCTGTCACCGCGTTAATCTCGGTGCCTATCACGCCGGCGGCGTATTCCACCGCATCCCGGCACGCGCCGTGTACCTGGGAAGTACACCGCAGGGCATAGGCGTCCTGAACTCTTTTTTCCCCCTGCCTTGTTACATAGGAACTTTCCTCAACAAGGTCCTTTATGTTCCTGGCGGATATTATCTGCCCCCTATGACCTCTCACCCCGTGTATCCTTTCATCAAAGGCGTCAACTATACCGCCCAGTGCCTCCAGGGTAAGGGATGCGGTTATATCCGCCATTTTTAAAAGCATCAAAGAATCCACAAGCGTAAGGGATGCGACCGCCGACATGGCCTGGGTACCGTTTATTAGTGCAAGCCCTTCCTTTGAAGAAAGGGTACAGGGCTTAAGCCCAGCCCTTTTAAGGGCCTCCGCTCCAGGCAGAATGTCTCCCTTGTATTCCGCGCTGCCTTCCCCCAGCATAACCAGCACCATATGTGCAAGGGGTGCTAGGTCACCGCTGGCTCCCAGCGAACCTTTTTGCGGTATAACGGGATGCACCCCTTTGTTAAGCATTTCTATAAGAAGGCTTAAAGTTTCCAGCCTTACCCCTGAATACCCCCGGCACAGGGTATTAACCCTAAGCAGCATTACTGCCCTTGTAATGTCCCTTTCAAAGCTATCCCCCACGCCACAGGCATGGCTTACAATCAGATTCCTCTGAAGCGTTTCCGTCTCGTCCTTAGAAATAGCTACATCGCTGAACCGGCCAAATCCCGTGGTCACCCCATAGACCACCTCTTCCCGGCTCACGTACTCCTCCACTATGCTTCTCGATATATTTATTCTTTCCACCGCTGCCGGATCGAGCATCACCGGTCGCCCCTCCCTGGCCACCATAGCCACCTGCTCAATAGCAAGACTTTGTCCGTCAATTATAATTTTATCCACCGGTATACCTCCCCATATTTAAAAACATCAAATACTCCCTAAAATATAAATAGGACATCCGGCCCCTACAAACGTGGTTTTAATGCCCCCATACTCATTTCACCATGAGCCCATTATAGTATTCTATGTTTACCCTTTTTATCCTCCCGTTGGATGTTTTTACTAGCCTAATATTTCAACTACAGTGACATCGGATTTTTTTGAAAAGTCCAGGAATTCACCCTCAGCCAGCACCACCGGTTTGGTGGGCTGATTCGGGTAAATGTATACTACCTTTCCTACACGCCCGTCGTTAAGCCGCACCATATTGCCTACAAAGAACTCGGAGATCCCCTTCAGAAAGGCCCGCGAAATGTACGGGTCCAGGCTGTCAAAACTCCTGTCTGCGATATATTCCGCCACCTGGAAGGGGGGCCTTTTTTTCCTATAAACCCTGTCCGACATCATAGCATCAAATATGTCCGCAACAGCAACTATTTTACCGTAGGTGTGAATCGCGCCACCCTTTAACTCCAGCGGATATCCACTACCATCCTGCCTTTCATGATGCATTAGGATGCCCATAAGCACATCTTTGCTTATAACGTTATTCTTTTTAAGTATATTATACCCATACACCGGATGCTTTTTCATTATATTCCATTCCTTCTCATCCAGGTTGTCCGGCTTGTTGAGTACTTCCCCGGGAACCTTGCACTTCCCGATATCATGGAATACACCGGTATATCCGAGTTTTCTCAGTTCTTTAACCGGCATTTTTAGCCATTTGCCAATAAGCATGGAAAGTAAGCTTACATTTATAGAATGATAGAAGGTATATTCATCGGACATATGAATTCTCTGCAATTTAGGCACAATGTTTTCATCGTCATAAATCAACTCGATAAAAACCCCAACCGTTTCTCTTATACCGTCAAGGTCCAGCCTCCTGCCTGACTGCACACTCTCAAACAATTCCCTTACTACTATGTTGGAATTGTTGTATGCCTTCAGGAAGTTTTCTGTTTTAATTTCATAGGTAGTCTTGTGGAGATGGGGTACTTCCTTCACATCGGAATCTAGAACAACACTAACATAGGGGATTCTTAGCTCCAAAATCCTTTTTATCATATGAATTGTAAGTGTCGTGCCTTCGGCAAGGAAAAGGCTTCCTCGCTCATTAATGAAATCGCTCTTTAATACCATTCCCGGTTTCAAATCTTCCGCTTTAAGGTAAGCCACGCACTCACCTCCGAAGTAGAAAAATCTGTCTCTACTACACTATTATATAAATTTTGTCGTTTTTAATCAACCATTTCCAATAAAATTCACAAAATACCTAAAATAACAGCTGGCTCCATTTTGCCAAAACAATGAGCATGAGGGAGTTACCGCAACCTCATGGCCCTTGTTGGGTTGTAACGGTAGAAAACACACATTGAAAAAAACAAGAGAACGGAATATAATATCCACCATGTAAATACATTTGTCCGTGTGCCATGTACATGGACTAAGGGGGTGATTGTATGAAGGAGCCTGTATACTATATAGTCAACTCATCGGTACTTCCGGAGGTATTTTCAAAGGTAATTGAGACCAAGGCCCTTCTGCGAACGGGCAGGGCCAAAAACGTTAACCAGGCAGTAAAAATGGCTGGGTTAAGCAGAAGCGCGTTTTATAAATACAAGGATTACGTATATCCTTTTTATGAAACAAACAAGATGAAAATAGTAACCATCACTTTACTGCTTGAACACACGCCGGGGGTACTTTCAAAAATCCTTGATACAATCGCCACAGCCCAGGGCAGCATACTAACAATCAATCAAAACATACCCATAAACGATGTGGCGATGGTAAGCATTTCATTTGAAACGGCACGAATCAACAAGGACGTTGAAGACCTTTTGATTGAAATTAAGAATATCCCCGGAGTAAACAACTTAAGCATAGTATCCAGAGAATAGGGAGGTAATCATAATGGTTAAGATAGGACTGCTTGGCTGCGGTACTATCGGTTCCGGGGTAGTGGAACTTCTGGGCAGGGAATCCTGTCATAGGAATGGGCTTTCTATAGAAAAGATACTGGTACGCAATTTAAGCAAGCACAACAACAGACCCTACGGCTGCAAGCTGACCAACAGTTTTGAAGACATATTAAAAAGCGATATTGATATAGTGGTTGAGGTAATGGGTGGCATTGACCCAGCCTACTTTTATGTAAAACAGTCCCTACTCAAAGGGCGGCATGTGGTAACAGCAAACAAGGACCTGATAGCGAAGTTCGGGAACGAACTACAAAAAATTGCCCGTCAAAACGGGGTCCGACTGCTGTTTGAAGCCAGCGTCGGAGGCGGGATCCCGATAATAAAACCCCTAAGCGAGAGCCTGGCTGCCAACAGCATTTCAGAGATACGTGGAATAGTAAACGGTACAACCAACTTCATATTGTCCCGTATGGGCAGTTCGGGTATGGCCTATGAAGCCGCTTTAAAGGAGGCCCAGCAGAGCGGATACGCCGAAGCCAATCCGGAATCTGATGTAATGGGTTTTGACTCCGCAAGAAAGCTTGCTATTCTATCTTCCATCGCATTCCGTTGCAGCGTTGATTATGAGGATATATATATCGAAGGAATAAATAATGTATCCGCCGATGATATATCCCTTGCCAAATACCTGGGATGCTCCATTAAACTTCTGGCGTTAAGCCGTAGAAACGAAAAGGGCATTATGGCCAGGGTGGCCCCGGTGCTGCTTAAAAACACCGACCCGCTGGCGGGAGTTGCGGATGTGTATAACTCAATAATAGTGAAGGGAGACGCTGTTGGGGATGTGCTTTTCTTCGGACAGGGTGCCGGCAAACTTCCCACCGCCAGTGCTGTGGTGGGGGATATTTTCGATATAGTCAGGCACAGCCTGGGAAACCGCAATAAGGAATGCTTCGATGCAGAAGAATTACCCTCGGAAAAGGTAGATATGGAGGGATGCAGTGCGGATTTCTTTATAAGGATAAAACCACGCAGCCGGGTGGAAGCAATGAATAAAATTGCCGGGCTGTTTGAACGGTTTGAATTTGTATTCCCTGACAGGGCAAAACTACAAAAGCCTGTCGACCCAAACCAGATAGTATTTATCGCCTACAATATTCCCGAAGTGGATATAGATGAAAAAATAAAATCGTTAAAGGCTGCCGACGCCGTAGACAGCGTATTAAGCGTTCTGCGCATAGAGGGGGATGACTAATCAATGTACGAAGGACTTATTAAGCGATACAGAAGGTTTCTTGATGTCGGCGAGTATACAAGGGTTATTACCCTTAACGAAGGCAATACTCCTCTTATAAGGAGCTTTGGAATAGAAGAACGTATAAGAAAAAGGGCAAGGATTTATCTGAAATACGAAGGGGTAAACCCCACCGGTTCCTTCAAGGATAGGGGCATGACCATGGCGGTTACAAAGGCCGTCGAAGAAGGAACAAGGTGCATTGTGTGCGCTTCCACCGGCAACACCTCCGCCTCCGCCGCTGCCTATGCAGCCAGGGCGGGTATAATGTGCATTGTTCTTATCCCCGATAAAAAAATAGCTCTTGGGAAACTGGCTCAGGCTACCGCATACGGGGCCAGGGTGATAGCCCTTGACGGCAATTTTGATGACGCCCTGGATATGGTTAAAAGGCTGACAGAGGATTTTCCGGTAACCCTAGTAAACTCAATAAACCCCAACCGTATCGAAGGGCAAAAAACCGCAGCCTTCGAACTGTGCGACCAGCTGGGCGGAGTGCCCGATTACCTGGCGATACCGGTGGGCAATGCGGGCAATATTACCGCCTATTGGAAGGGTTTCAAGGAATACAGGCGAAACGGGGTTATAAAAAGCCTTCCCGCCATGCTGGGCTTTCAAGCCGCCGGTGCGGCACCCATAGTGGAGGGAAGAGTGATAGATAAACCTGAGACAGTAGCAACGGCGATACGTATAGGCAATCCTGCCAGCTGGAAAGGTGCCGAGAATGCGGCGGCAGAATCCCGCGGGCACATAGACAAGGTGACCGATGAAGAAATAATGCAGGCGTACAAGCTGCTGGCTTCGGGTGAGGGCATATTCGCCGAACCGGCTTCCTGTGCTTCGGTTGCCGGTCTTATAAAGGCCGCAGGAGAAGGCTTGATTGAAGAGGGTGCCACAGTAGTATGTGTCCTCACCGGAAACGGTCTCAAGGACCCGGATATAGCGGTAAATACAAGCGATAAACCCCTGCAACTTCCCGCCGACTATAACCTACTTTCGGCTCAAATAGCTGATCTCATAGGCGGTGAGGAAAATGTATAAGGTAAGGGTACCGGCAACTTCTGCCAACATGGGAGCGGGTTTCGATTGCATGGGCATTGCGCTGGATATATACAATACCGTTGAGGTACATGAAATACCCGAAGGACTGATTATAGAAAATCACGGCAGGGATGCGGACCTTATAACTAAGGACGGCACAAATTTGATATACAGGGCTATGGAGAGGGTGTTCCGACAAACGGGCTTTGTCCCAACAGGGCTTAAGATAATCTCATATAACGATATACCTGTGGCAAGGGGCTTAGGCAGTAGTGCTGCCAGTACCGCAGCGGGCCTGCTCCTGGCAAACGCCCTTATCGGAGAAAAACTGGACATGAAAAGGATTATAGAACTGGGCACCGCCCTTGAGGGGCACCCCGACAATATAGTTCCAGCCCTTATTGGCGGCATGACGCTGTCCTACGCTCAGGATACATCGACAGTTGGATATATTAAACTGGACTTCCCCGAAAAACTGCGTATGCTGGTAATGGTCCCGGATTTTCTGCTTTCCACCGCAATGGCACGGAAGGTACTGCCCCGGCAGGTGGAACTCGGAAATGCGGTATTCAACGTAAGCCGTGCCGCCCTCATGGTAGCGGCCCTTACGGCAGGGGAACTGGATCACTTAAAATACGCTGTCCAGGACAAGCTACACCAGCCCTACAGGGAAAAACTCATCCCCGGGATGCAGGAAGTATTCCAGCAGGCCTATAACGCCGGTGCCAGGGGCGTATTCCTAAGCGGTGCAGGTTCAACGCTTATTGCCCTGGTTGACGCCGATAACAACGACTTTCTGTCGAGGCTTAAAGGGTTTTTGGATAGTATGTCCTGTAAATGGGAATTGAAATATGCGGATGTCAGCAGACAGGGAGCGGCACGTATTCAATAACACCCCTCCAACTCCATACGGCCGTTTCCCTTTTTAAAAAAGCTGAAGCATTCTATGCTTTGGCTTTTTTAAACCTCCAAAGACTGTAGTATTTAGATGCCACAATCCACCTGCTTTTCTAATACTTAATTATACTACGGCTCTTTACAATGGCAACCAATAATTATATTATATAGTTAACAACAGAAATGGAGATGATGCGTTATGAAAATTGAAAAGATTAGCGATTGCAAAGTCAAAATAACCATCAGCTCGATTGACCTTGAAGAAAGGAACATTGACATGGACGACCTGGTATACAACAGCCCCAAGGCCCAGGAACTGTTCTGGGATATCCTTTACCAGGCCTATGTTGAACAGGGATTTGAGGTAAGAGATGAACAGTTAATAGTTGAGGCAATACCTAATTCGAGGGATACCTTTGTAATAATAATAACCAAATACAGAAATCGTCAGCTTCTTAAACCCGGTCCGGGGAAATTCATAAAAGGAACCGATACAAAAAAGGCGGTCAAATCAAAGGAAGTCTGCTTTTATTTTGAAGACCTTGAGGACATAATCGACTTAAGCAAGAGAATTATTGACATCTACAGGGGTGACAGTTCCGCATACAGGCATGAGGACGCGTACTACCTGGTATTAAAGCCCTATGAAGCGTGCCCCAGCCCATTGGTGGAGGCCATAACCGAAGAATACGGATGCAGATGTAAAACCATGGAAATTTATCTTAAAGAATACGGCAAGACACTTATAGAAAACAGTGCAGTGGAAATACTTGCATGGTGTATATAACAACAAAAAATCACCAAACTTTTCGAGTTTGGTGATTTTTTTATATCATTTCCCCGCAGCAAACTTAACATCCCGCTGATGGTTCTCCGAAGGCTGACCGTCCACGTGCCTTGTACTGTTGTAAAAATGAACATCAAAGTGTCCGTTAAAACCGTTGTTCTGAATGTACTGTACGTCATGGGGCATTGCGCTGGCGGAAGCGGCTATCTTTCTACCCTTGACTTCCACTGTTACCGGCCGGGTTCCCCAGCTCCAGGAACCGCCCCATACATTTTTCATTGTGTTTGTATCCTGCACCGTCAACGGTTCAACATCGGCATGATTTGCCCCCACCGTCCTTCTGGCGTTCCAGGAGATCCCGGTATAAAAATCGGTTATCTTCGCATCGGTACCGATGGGCCATACGTACTGCGCCTCGCTCCACCAATCCAACAATTCTCCGTATTTGGCTCCTGGAGTAAGTTTAACCGGAACATGGTGTACGGGTATTTTGAGTTTCTGGCCCACATAGATTATCGTATTCTCCTTCAGACCATTGGCATCCAATATCTCCCGGTAGGGTACGCCGTATTTGATTCCCAGCAACCAGAAGTCATCTCCGCTTTGTACCGTATGGATGGTATAGGTGATATAGGGTTTATCACCCGACGTCGGAGCCTGCTGTTCACCCTTCGGTGGCGGTGCCTGCCCATTTCCTCCCGACGGAGGTACAAATCCACTTCCGGAACCCGCGGGAATAAACATCACCATACCCGGATAAAGTATTGTACCGGCGGAGGCGTCGTTCGCCTTCATAAGGCTTTGAGTACTTATACCATAGGCATTGCTGATAATCCAGAAAGTTTCTCCCCTTTTCACGTTATGGCTTTTTACAGACGAAGGTAGCTTTATGCTCTGGCCCTTGTAGAGAACCGACCCGATGTTTGCTCCGTTTAGTGTAAGCAACTCATTCATATCCACGTTCATTTTTTGGCTTATCTTCCAGTATGTATCCCCGGCCTTTACTATGTACTCTGAACCCTTACCAGGTATAGTGACGCTATGTCCGGCGTACAAAATAGAACTGCCATTAGCTCCGTTAGCATCCAGCAGCACCGTCAAATCTACTCCATACCACTGGCTTATCTTCCAGTACGTATCCCCTGGTGAAACAATGTGTACGGAACTCGCCAGGGCTACTCCCCCGCTGGCAGCTGTGACCGATAAAGCCACTACCCCAATCAATACAATCCTTTTGATTTTCCCCATTCGATCATCCCTTCTGCTATTTTTTTCTAGTTTTGGCTTATGCGGTTAACATAATCCGCACAGATATATATTCTACATCCTTAGTCCCTTACCTTCAGGTAATTTTGTGTAAAAAAAAGAGCCTTACGGCTCAAATATCTTAAAAAACTGTCCCCATACAAGATAATCGTTTGTGTAATTGACCAGGACTTCAGGTTTCCCGTCTTTATTTAAATCCCTTACCATCATGGCAGTTATTCCGTCTGTTCCCAAGGCCTCACTTTGCCAGCTATTGTACATCATTCCATCCTGTTCTTCCCAGACGTATACTCCGCTGTTCATGTTTACATAATCTCCCATGTACAGTGCCGCTATTATACTTTGTTTGCCTGCGGTGCTACCAATCCAGGCATAGGGTATTTCCTTGGTATCCCGGGGAAGGGTAACGTCCCACAGCATTTCCCGTTCCTTGGAATAAACCTTCAGCGTTAATCCGTCAAACACCAGAAACTCAGCTGTGCCGTCTCCTATCATATCCCCAGCGGCCTTGATGTTCAGTTTTTCCGAAAACAGCCGGTTTTCGCTCCATCTGCCTCTGCGGTAATAAACCTCGAATACACCGCCTCCCTGACCGGTTTCGTAGGGATTATCCTCAATATAGTACATCTTTGCCGGTTGGTTGTCAGAACCTGCTTCTTCGAATACAACGGTATGGTACTCCCCGTATGTTCCTTCGTGATACCAGTCTGTGTACCACTCGTCCCCATCATGGGACATCACGAATATTCCTTCGTTGGTCTGATAGAAATCATCCCGGTCTTGCCTGTTCCGGAGGCCTACCCTCAGCACAACGCTTTCCAAAGCATCCCCTTTAAGTCCCTTTACGCCCAAGAGTTCTACCCATTCGGGGATTATTCCTTCGTCAAGTACATCGGTGACGGAACTCATCCAGTCCATTTCTCCAATTTTAATCAGGTGCTTATTCTCCAATTTGTAGAGGCTCACATAGTACTGCGAAACGGACCCCTCAATAATTGCCATATTATCCTGGGCTGTCTTTTCTATTAATACCAATAGTACAGGCTCGTCCTCCATCACCTTTCCAATTCCACCTTCTATGACCACCCTATCGCTTTCCAGCCTATTATACATATCTCTGAAATAGAGATTTTCAATCTGCTTACCGGTAAATGTATAAACACCTATGGCACTTGTCGGCTCGGGTCCTATCCCTTCCCACTCTCCGCTAAATCCCATGGTAAGCAGCTCGTAA
>Ga0172377_10007752_pt1 | contig 11035 bp, 3 predicted proteins | sample Pumphouse3metaG_FD_119749 | JGI IMG/M metagenome (GOLD analysis project Ga0172377, IMG submission 119749) | Leachate microbial communities from a municipal landfill in Southern Ontario, Canada - Pumphouse #3 metaG | ecosystem: Engineered > Solid waste > Landfill > Unclassified | place: Canada... | reverse complement strand
TCACTGGATAATTTGGTGCCGAATCACCGTTAAAATCCAAAACATGCAATTGACCGTTCTGAGCAACAACGGTGATCATCTCTGCTCCGGAATTCTGCATCTTGCTGATCACAGGACCGCTGCGCAGGGTAGCTCCGGCTGCTTGAGTGAACAGGATTTCTCCGTTTGAGTTAAATGCTACGATCTTATTGTTCGATAAAGATGCGGCAAACACACGGCTGCCATCATTTTGAGCTTCGCTCATAGCGATTGAACTGACCACCGGTGCTTCCAAAGTAAGGGGGAATCCTGTCAATGCATTCTGGTTTGTGGCATTCCGAACATGAATCTTGCCCAATTGATCTGCAAATACAACCTCTTTTGTGCCGTCATTATTGATGTCGGCTATTATGGCAGAACCTTGAGGCGCTCCTCCGGTTTCGAATGGCCAGCCGCTCTGCAACAAACTAAGCTCTACTTGTATGGGGATTACTTTACGGTATGGGAAAGGATCTGCATTGTTTGATGTGATCACCAGTTCGAAAGGAATCGGTTCGGAGGGAAGATCGGCAACGGTGCTAAATTTGTAAGGACTGTTGCTCCAGGCTGTACTGGCTGCATACAACCATCCGCCATTACCATAGGTAGACACAGAATCGATTATGGTGACACCAGGATAATTTGTTCTCAATGCTGCAGTTAGATCATGGGCATCCTTCCACAGGATACCAAGTCCGGTCATTCCGTTTTCCAGCTGGATATTCAATGTTACGGTCTCTCCGGGATTCGGAATGCCGTCACCATCGCCTTCCAACTCTGTTAAAGTCATGCTGGGCATGGAGATGTTTGGAATCTTGTCGTACATTGTGGCAGTGAAGGAATTCACTCTGCCGGTACCTAATTTGCCTATATAATTCGGATTTAAATCGTCGATGGGATCTGCTGTTGCCATTAGTCTGAATCTAATGTCTTCAGAACTCATTTCCGGATGAAGGCTCTTTACTAATGCCGCTACTCCTGCTACGATCGGGCTGGCCATTGAAGTACCGCCCAGTTGGGTATAACCGTTATCAGCGATGATGGTGGACAGAATGTTATCGCCGGGAGCGCAGATATCTATCGGATCGCCATAATCCGAGAAACTTGCTTTCATATCCACATTGTTTGTAGCTGCTACATTCAATGCATTAGTGCAATCAGCCGGGTAATCCTGATATGTGTTGTTATGTTCAGTATCCTCATTGCCTGCGGCAGCCACAACAACTGCTCCCAGGTCGGTCACATAGTTTACTATACTGTTTGGATATGCACCGCTACCGGGTCCACCCCAACTCGCATTGATTATGTGTGCGCCCACTTCAGCCGAGTATTTCATCTGGTCGTAGGCAAATTCCACTCCACTGGATGCACTATTGCTGGGAGATCCCTTACAACTTAGAATGGACACATTGGGTGCAGTACCTACTACACCGATGCCATTGTTACCAACTGCAGCAGCGCAACCAGCAACGTGAGTGCCATGCTCGTTTGTCGGATAAGTCTGAAGGGGATTATTGTCGTTTTCCTTAAAATCCCAACCGACCAAGTCGTCGATCTTGTTTCCGCCTTCGCCGGCATCCTGCCCATTGCCGCCAGTTATGGTACCGGCTTCCCAGTTGATGCTCATCCCGGGAGATTCTGCTGGATTGATCCAAACATTGCCCGCAAGATCGGGGTGATTCCATTTCACACCACTATCGGTGATGGCTACCACTACATCGTGACTACCGGTTACATAATCCCAAGCGTCAAAGCTTTGCAGCAGTGGATGAGTATATTGCGAAGGAAGCATCGGATCATTCGGAACAAACTTCTCGCGGTTGATGGCTTCCAGCTCGGCAAAGTTCATGTAGCTGTTTTTGCTAAGTGCCGTTACAGCTTCATCTATGCGATCATCCGAGTCCAAATATAAGCGGTAAATATTCTGCAGGTACACGCCCTTATCATTCCATTCTGGAACCTGTACATAGGGATGCGCCTGTATTAGGTTAACAATCTTAAATTCCCTGGCGATGGCATCGAAACTTGCAATCCCGGTGTGCACAACTCCGTCTTGAATTGTATATTCCAGCTTGCCGTCGATATTTGGGATGGCTTCTGTGGTAAAACAGCCAATTATGGTGCGGGATTTGAACCATTCAGGATCAAATTTCACAGCAAAAGCTGCAGCGCTGACGATGATCAGCATTAAGAATATTATCAGCTTTTTCATGGATACCTCAAAATGAATTTTTATCATACTATATGTATCAGGTGATATCGTCAAGACCTTTTTTAGTAGTAGATGGACGCTAGTACTGGATAAGCTCTTCTTTTTTCTTGTAGTTATGGATATATTTATATCTCAATAATTCATGTTTGGCGTCACTTAGAACCGGATCCTCGGCTACAATTCTAAAAGCATCCATTCTGGCAACCTGCAAGATGGCTTGATCTTGCAGCAGATTAGCATGCTTGAACTGGGGCATACCGGATTGCTCCAAACCAAACAACTCTCCAGGTCCGCGTAATTCCAGATCCTTCTCCGCAATCACAAAACCATCGTTTGTACTGCTCATGGTATGCAACCTTTCACGGGCGATTCGGGAGATCGGCTGATGCCAGATCAAAAAACAATATGCCTGAGCCTCACCTCTGCCCACTCTGCCCCGTAACTGATGCAACTGCGCCAAACCAAAGCGCTCCGCATGCTCAATCACCATTACACTGGCATTGGCAACGTCCACTCCTACTTCGATAACAGTGGTGGATACCAGGATTTGGATCAAATTCTCCTTGAACCTGCGCATAATGGCGTCTTTTTCTAATGCGGGCATTCTGCCGTGGATCAATTCCACCTTGTAGTCCGGATACTCTTTATCCTTCAGATACTCATAAAGCCGTTGAGCATCCAGCAAAGCCAGCTTTTCACTCTCTTCCACCAAAGGGCACACAAAATATACCTGCCTGCCTTGCCGCAATTCCGCTCTCACCTCGCTAAACACAGTATTTAGCTTGCGATCAGACCGGATATAGGTTTGCACAGGTTTACGTCCCTTGGGCATCTCATCTATGCGGCTTACTTCCAGATCGCCATAAACCGTCATTGCCAAAGAGCGTGGGATGGGCGTAGCCGAAAGATACAGGAGGTCTGGCTTGCCTTGAGTCTTTGCCAGTTTGGCACGTTGTTCCACTCCAAACCGATGCTGCTCGTCCACCACCACTATGCCCAATTGTTTAAACACGATATCCTTTTGGATCAAAGCGTGTGTTCCCACCACTATCTGCGCGCGTCCTACGGCTATACTATGTTTGATCTCAGCCTTACCCTTGTAATTGCCGCCCTTCAGCAATACTATTTCTACGGGAAGACCCTCCAACATCATACAGATGCTTTGATAGTGCTGATCTGCCAGAATCTCTGTAGGTGCCATCATCGCTGCCTGATAACCGTTTTCTACTGCCAGAAGCATGGCAAAAAGGCTCACAACAGTCTTACCGCTGCCCACATCTCCCTGTATTAGCCTGGACATCTGTTTCTTGGAACACATATCGGTAAATATCTCCCGTACCACTCGCTTCTGAGCTCCGGTCAATGCGAACTTCAGCCTGTTCTTGAGTGCCGTAGTTAGCTCTCGCTTATTAATAAATTCGATGCCCAATACCTGTTCATTATGATGTAGCTTGTGCCTTGCCCACAGGATTTGTGAATACAAAAATTCCTCGTAAGCAAAGCGTCTTCGGCATTGATTTATCAAGTCCGGTTTCTGACCAAAGTGAACTATCTGCAAAGCTTCTCTGCGAACGGGAAAGCCATACTTTTCCAAGATAAAGTCCGGCAGACTCTCCTCGATTTGTGCGGCATACAAGGAAAAAGCGTTCAAGATTATCCTGCGCATCATTATCTGACTGATACCTTCCGTGAGAGAATAAATCGGCAGCATTGTGCGTTTTCGCCAAAAATCCTCCTCTGAATCATCAGTTAGAATCTCGAAAGTAGGATGCGTCATCTGCAATTCTCCCCCAAATGAAGATAGTAATCCGCTTAACCAGATCGTATCTCCGGGTCGGAACATGGTCAAATACCCAGGCGGATAACTAAACCACGCGCAAACCAAACCGATCAGTCCATCACTCACTCCTACATGAAGGATTTTCTTGCCTTTGGCACTTTGCTTTGTGTCTACCCAGGAGATTTGTGCAGTAAGTGATACCATCTCGCCTACTTGCATATCTGCCAAACTTGGATTCACAATTCTGCTAATGTAATTCCGCGGAAAATACTCCATCAAATCCCCTATCGTATTGATGCCGAGTTTGGCCAACTTCCGGGCACGATACTCTCCCACTCCTTTCACATACATCACGGAGCTGTTCAAGGCATTTTCCGCTTTCTTCTCTTTTGGCATGATGCTACTCTGCACAAAGCTATGCTTTTGTCAACCTGATTGCGCTTTCCTTCTTCAAACCGTTTAGCGCTTCCGCATAAATATAATGCATAGCCGAAAGGTGCTCTATCGTTGAAAATTCATCAAACCTGCTCATTTTCTGTCCATATAGATGCACTGAAGATAGAACAGCGGTCCTCGTAACGCAGCTTTCCGCAGCTCCGATCCGTAACTGAGGAATCCGATCCTCCGATCAGGCTTTTCTCTTACACATTATCTCACTCTATACGCAGCAAAGATCTATAGGGATTTATATCCCCTTATATACTCTATATGGCGGACAGCATTGGGACAAATTCCAAACAATATCCTCGAGAGCCTTAGGGTATTGATTAAAGTAAAAGGACGTAAATCCCGCACTCCAAGCTGCAATGCTCTGAATAACACAAGTGCATCAGCTATATTGCATAATATCGCTTGACACATTTAATGATCCAAGAAATGCTTGCATTGTAATGTAATAACGCGAGCATATCAATCGAAATGCAAGCAACTGATTTTTTTGAACACCAATTAAGGAGAAGAAAATGACACACCCAAACCCGACCCCCCCCCCATTATGGTAGTAATGCCTAAGTTATTACTGCTATTTGTCTTAATCCTTGTAGGTGGCTCTTTATCTGCCTATAACCTGTATGTGGCTCCCAACGGGAATCCATTCAATGCTGATGGATCTATTGGTAACCCATATCCTTCTATCCAGCAAGCAATTGATCATGCCTTCGACGATAGTTTACTGGAGAATGTATCTGGTACAGAGGTTGTAATCAATCTGGCAGATAACCCTCAAGGCTATCAAGAAGCCTTATCAATTGTTTACTACACTTCTAGTACGATCTTTCACAATGTGCAGGATATAGTTATTAGAAGTAGTTCAAATCAGCCACAAAACTGTGTTCTGAAGATTCCTGAGACCGCAGAGCAAGGCATTCTGGTTTCAGGCGTTGCACAAAGCAGGTTAATGATTCAGGGACTCAGTCTTGAAAACCACTCTGTTAGTATTACCCAGCATGGAATACTCCTATATAATGATCCTTCAATTATCAATCCTCCCACCCTTGAAATGGAGAAATTCCATATAGACAATTGCATGTTCAATGATTTCCCTGTGGTTATTAATGCAATTCAATTAGCCTACATTGATACTTTTAAAGTGGTAAACTCCTTTTTTAATGAAGAGATTCCTGGCCTACCCCACAGAGGGATAACTATGTATTCTATCTCAATGTCAGACAATGCTGTCATCACCGGAAACATCATTAAGGAAGAGGATGATAGTGGCGTTAATCCTGATCCAGCAGCATTTATCTCGTTAGGAAGATTCCATAGCGTCGAATTTAGTGATAACGATTGTAACAACACAGCAGTAAAACTTGACGGTTCAGATGAATTGGTTGTAGAGAACAACACATTCATCAATTCTCCTCTAGAAGTTGGAGGAGAGATTGAACTACTTTGTAAAGGAAATACATTCGCTTCTGGCAGCGAACTTCCTTACAATAATTATGCACTGAAGATTGCAAAGGATACATCTGAACAGCTTGAAGTATGTTATAACCTCTTTTTTGATTGTTATAATTCAATTTACTTCGATCAATGGGATGGAGAGTACAGTTTAAGGAATCTAAACAATTACATTTACAAGAATGCATTCATAGACTGCGAGAAGGTTCTGAATGTGAGATTGGGATGGACTCCATATGCATACCCACCAATTACTTCATTTAGAGACAATCTATATTATGGTTCTTATTCAGAGCTTTTTACAATCACGAATGAGTATTATGAACCATATCAATTAACTGGTAATTCAAGAATTCCCATTTCCTTTTCCCATTTCAGCAATGGATTGACTAATGCTGGATCTCTTGATCTCGATGCTGGTAGTGTATCATATGGTAATCCATATATTAGCGTAAATTCTCAAACTTACAATTATGAATTAGTTTGGGATCATAATAACAAAAGCCCCCTTATCAATACCGGATGCCCTGAGATTGACGGAGTAGTCCAAGCTGATCCCGACGGCACTCCTCCGGATATCGGGGCCAGGCACTATCCCCATCATCACCGGAAGTATTTCGATAGAACAGATGGAACCGGAATATACTGGTTATCGTTCCCCGTGGTTGATGACAGAAGCCAAACGGATGGAACATATTGGAATGAATTGGGATACCTGTTTCATGATAACATGTATGAGCCTGATCAAGCACTTATAGGAGTTCACTGGAGTTATGATACAGAGATAGATAAAATGTCTTATGATCAATGGACATTACAATGGCTCAACACAGGCCACACAGCGGAACAGCCCAAGGGCTACAAGGTGAAGTTCAATACGGATGAAACCATCAATCCTGTAATTGTGAACGGTTTCAAGGCCGATCCGGATGTTACTCCGGTAGCCTGGGTGGAGGAGTATCTTCACAATGGCCAGATGCAGGACTTTGTAAATTCGATCGGTTACTTTGTTCCGGAGACCCAGGAAGCCGGGTATGCTTTATCCCGCTATCTTCCCAGAAGTACCCGCTTTACATATCTGGATTATGTCCACACCATCAAGACTCGGAATTGGAGTACCTACAGGATCTCTGAAGAGATGAATAGTCCCTGGGTCATAGACCCCAATACTTACACTCTTTCGGAAGGCGACATGGTGGAGCTCTTACTGCTCCCTGGAGCACCTGAAGAGATGTATTGGAATACCGGTTTGCACGTAGCTCCGCGTGAACGACCCCGCGCCACAGCATTCGGCTATGAGGAAAAGCTGGATTACACAAGCTTGATAGTAGAGTTTGATCCGGATAATCTTCCTCAGGAGGTCGCAGTATTCGTCGATGGGGAATGCAAAGGTGCCTCGGTAGTGGAGAGTACTGTAGTCGATATCTGCGTGTATCCGGATGAAGCAAAATCCGGCGGAGAACCGAGTATCGTGTTCTATTACGACGGTAAGGGTGCAAAAGCCGCCCAGGGCTGGAAGATCTACAATCCCCAGACTATGGTATTTGAGGACGGAATATTACGGTTGAACGGAGAAGAAAAGTACAGCTATGTCTCTTTCAATCACAAAACTGGCGATAGCCCTGTTCCTTTGGTAACTGCTTTGGATCAGAATTATCCCAATCCTTTCAATCCAATCACGAATATATCTTTCGTTTTGGGCTCGGATATGCCGGTGAAATTGGATGTTTTCAACATAAAGGGACAAAGAGTTACCACACTATGCGACCAGGATTTGCCCAAAGGTAAACACAGCATTCAATGGAGCGGTAGAGACATTGCCAACCGCCCTGTTGCCTCAGGTATATATTTCTATCGGCTCAGCAGTCCGGATGGAGTTCAAACCCGCAAGATGATGCTGATGAAGTGATGAGACCTGTAAATAATAAGCATGAAATCAATACCCTCCGCTTGCCCCTAGGGGCGGGCGGAGGGCTCTTTACGCTTCAGCTTATAGCTGTGTGGGCATTGTGTATCTTTTGTGTGAATACCCATGCCGCCATTTTGGGTGTGGCATTGGATGGCTCCCAACCTTACGGCGTTATCCAGGAAGCGATAGATGCCTCAGCTCATGGTGATACGGTATTGGTCTATCCCGGTAGATACATCGAAAACGTACGCTTCAATGGCAAGAACATCACACTTGCCAGCTTGGAGCTTTTATCCGGAGACAGAGATTACATCCACTCTACGGTCATTGATGGAAATCAAAATGGATCCGTTATCGTATCCAGGGATCATGAGTCCAATATCTGTATTCGGGGATTTACCGTTACAAATGGCAGTGGGTCATTAAACACCACCGGAACGAGTATGTATGGTGGTGGTATCATTATTAGTAACATGACAGGCAGCAGACAGGCATTTGTGAGCAATTGTATAGTTACAGGTAACAAAGCAGATAGTGGAGGAGGTATTTGCGGTAGTGGAATGATCATGCATCTGAGTGGTGTCTCCATTCACCGTAATACCGCGGGAAGTGGAGGTGGTATCTGGTATTATGGCTCATCAATAAACTCCTACAATACACACTTCGATCCCGACAACCGTTGCAGCATTTACAGCAATTATGCTGCTTTTGGTAGCGATATGTATTTTTACCAGGTAAATACCGTCCATGTGGTTGTAGATACTTTCACCGTGGCCAATCCCTGGAATTTCTACGCCACGGCGATTCCCCAAAGTCCAAACATCACCAATCCTTATACTTTTGATATCTTGCACACGGTGCATGAAGAAGTGAATCACGATCTTTTTGTAGCTCCCTGGGGGGACGACTCTAATAGCGGTCTCAGTCCGGATCAACCGCTGCGGAGCATATTCAAGGCAATGTACAATATTGCCTCGGATAGCGAAAATCCCAAGACGGTATATGTGGCAAATGGGCACTATTCGCCTTCTCTCAACGGGCAGCAATTCCCGATCCCGAGCAAGAGTAATACCAGCTTAGTAGGTGAATCAAGGGAGGGAACTGTTTTGGATGCTGAATTTTTAACACACATCCATACATCTCCTCCAGACACTCATAACTGGCATGTTATGAACTTTAGCATGATTAATGGAAAGAGTGGATGCGCAATTAGTCGAAGTGCTCATTATTCACTTTCTAATTTATTAATTGATAACCACATCAGTAATTTTACAGTGGGCATTGATGGAACTCATAATTACGGGAACATGCTTTTTAAAGATATCAAAATCAGCAGATTGAGTTCTGATGATATTGGAACTGTACTTGAAGCATTATCTTCTTCTGGAGAATTAACGATTAATAACCTCGAGATCACAGACTGTGAAGCCCCTTACTTGAGTGCAATCCACATATCTGCCGTTGATGAGTTGGATTTGACAATAGATGGCCTGGAACTTCATAATAATCGTTGTGTTTCCTCAGACCAATTTGCCTTCAATTCGATGTTCCAGATTTCCCCTTGGGATGATAATGCCAGCCGTTTACGCATCGACATCCGAAACTCAGCTTTTTATGACAATTATCAAAACTATGGCAATCCTATGAGCATGGCCAGAGCCTGGAACGATACTCTTTTTATCACTAATTGCACTTTTGCAGGCAATACCGGGGGCGGCGTTCCTCTTTGCGTGCAGGGAACAAGCATATTGACCAACAATATCTTACACAATCCCGGCAGCGTTTACCAGATTCTGGTGCCCAACAATACTTCTTCCGGGATCTTCAGTTCGCTTACTTTGTATAATAACAACATATTGGGCGGATACTATGGATGGCTCAGTGAAACTGCGCAAAATCCGGTGTGGTGGCTGACAGGCAACAGTGACGTTGATCCTCTATTTATCGGAGAGGGGAACCGACCATATCTGCTAAGTCCGCTATCGCCCTTGATCGATACCGGCAGGCAAGCGGCAAGCGGAGTAGTCGAAGATAGCAAGGATGCCGCGGGAAATGAACGCTATTGGGATGGAGATGGCGATGGGATTAGCATCATTGATGTGGGAGCTTATGAATACCAACCCATCTATCAGCCTATTGATCTCATGGCAGAAGCAACGGATAGACAGATCTTCCTTAGCTGGCAGATGCAGGCTCCCGAAAGGGGGTTGAGCGGTTTTCGGATCTATCGTAACGGTGCTGCCTACGCGGATATACTGGATCCCTCTGCGTATGCGTTTCGGGATTACAGCGCAGAGGAAGATACTCTGTATTACTATCTCACCGCCTTGTATGGCAGCGTGGAATCGGCAAGTTCAAACACAGTGATGGTAATCCTGAATTCATCCGCCAACGAGGATGAGCAATCAGTATCCGGAGTAAGTAAACTGTCTGTATCCCCCAATCCCTTCAGCGAGCTTGCGGTAATCACATACGAACTGGATAAACAAAGCGATACAGAACTGAAGGTCTATAACCTTAAAGGCCAGCAAATCAGAACATTGCACAAAGGTATGCAGAGCAAGGGCGAGCAAGTGTTAGCCTGGGATGGCTGTGACGATAGAAATCAACCGGTATCTTCTGGCCTTTACTTCTTGCGTTTAAAGACTGATGACGGCATAGTAAAGGCTCATAAATTGGTAAAACTGTAATACATACTACGGATCTGTGCCTCATCTTTGCACACAAATGCATGGAAAGTAGAAGCGGTGTTCCGTGCAAAGCTCCAATGATCCGTGTATCAGGTGTGTATCAGAGATAGAGACGGAGTATTGTGTCGCCCACAAGGGGCTTTGTATGGGTGTATCGCCCTGTCACGAGGGGCTCCGCTAAAGCTACGCACCCTCGCTATGAACGGTTTCGCCCTCTAGGCTCAGTTATCACCCCTGCCGGGGCTTTACCGGCAATCTTCTCCAAATCATTGCTGCGATTTGTACCTCGTGCCTCTGGCACGTTTACATCAGTTGAACGTTCCGCTTTGCATTTATTTGGGGGCACTGAAAACCACTCCACAAAACTCTTTGCGTTTCAGGCAAAAAAAGCCGGAACCGTGCAGGCTCCGGCCATCGTGTGCAATCTCATTTACTAATCTTTCCCAGTAGCCCATGTGATTGAGAGGCAGTAAAATAGCTTAAAATACTTCTTGACAAAAACACCTCGTATATTATTGTTGCTTTAT
>Ga0172377_10007749_pt1 | contig 11036 bp, 11 predicted proteins | sample Pumphouse3metaG_FD_119749 | JGI IMG/M metagenome (GOLD analysis project Ga0172377, IMG submission 119749) | Leachate microbial communities from a municipal landfill in Southern Ontario, Canada - Pumphouse #3 metaG | ecosystem: Engineered > Solid waste > Landfill > Unclassified | place: Canada... | reverse complement strand
CGAAGAGCAACGCTGGTTGGAGTCGCGCTTACATATATTTTTAAGCATCATAGATATAATTCAAGTTTACCTATTGGGAAAAAGTCCGTCAGATAATCAGGGGCGTAGTTTGGGTTCGCCCACACTACATTTGCTGATATGGCCTAGTCTAGTTTTTGGTAAGCAGCTTTATCGTTTGGAATTCACTTGGCATACTAAACTGGGTCTTAGTGATCCGGCTTTAACAGCAGTAACGGTAGGTTTACTATGGAGTTTGAAGGCAGGGACCGTCTCTTTATTAAGGCAGCAGTTCCAGATGATGCACGCTCCAGTAGTATCAGTGGTACCTAATTATGCCACAAAAGGTTTTAGTACCAATTTGCGCTGCATATTTCACTTCTCTCTAGGTCAAATTATGTGGCGAACACTGTGTTACGCCGCAGAGCGCTGGCTGGGGAAAGGGGCGGTATCTAGTGGAGGGTAAACACCCCATCGAGGGGCTCATGCAAACGGCAATGGAGAGCATAAAATCGATGGTAGATGTGAACACAATTCTAGGAGATCCGGTTGAAACACCTGATGGTAATGTTATTGTACCGGTCTCTCGAGTCAGTTTGGGTTTTGCCGCTGGTGGTACGGAGTACGAAGTAGAAGAGAAAAAAGAGCAAAAAGGTTTCCCGTTTGGCGGTGGCACCGGGGGAGGCATTGCTGTGAACCCAGTAGCATTTTTAGTAGTGGGACAAGGACACGTACGCTTGTTACCAGTGGACGGCAATGCAGTGGTAGATCGCCTGATAGATATGGCACCGCGGATTGTCGAGCAAATACAAGAGATGGTCGGTAGTAAAAAAGGGTATAACAATCGTTCTAACTTAGAGATCTGAACTAGGCACAAACAGAAATGGTAGCAGGGCGAATATGCAACTATCGAGAAGACCTTCCGGCATAGTCGGACGGCCTTCTTTTTTATGAGTGGTGATTATATGCGTTTACACAAATATTTGGCAATATGTGGAGTTAGTTCGCGCCGACGGGCTGAAGAAATGATCAGCGCTGGTAGAGTGATGGTTAATGGCAAAGTAATCAGCGAACAAGGTATGCAAGTTGATCCTGATGTAGATTTGGTGTTAGTGGATGGTAAGCAAATACATGGTCCTGAAGCTAAGGTCTATTATGCGTTACATAAACCCCTAGGTGTGGTAAGCACAGTGCGCGATGAATCTGGTCGTCCCACAGTGCGCGATATACTTAAAAATGTTAAACTACGCATTTATCCGGTAGGCCGTTTAGACGCTGATTCCGAAGGTTTGCTGTTGCTTACAAACGATGGGGAATTAGCTGTACGTCTTATGCATCCACGGTACAATGTAACTAAAAAGTATGAGGTTTGGGTAACTGGAAAGCCAGCAAAAATGGCATTGGAATTGTTGCGCAGTGGTGTGAAACTAGCCGATGGCATCACCCGTCCGGCGTCTGTGAAAGTGGTAGAGGTGGGAAAAGCCGATACAAAGCTTGAAATATCCTTACAAGAGGGGCGCAACCGACAAATTCGCCGCATGTGTCAGGCAGTAGGTCACCCGGTCCTTCGTTTGCGCCGTATCAGCATTGGTCCTTTTGAATTGGGTGATCTACCTGTAGGTTGTTATAGGAAGCTAACGCAATCTGAAGTAGATAGTTTGCAAACAGGCTTGCATGACTCTAAAAAATCATGATAGGATGTCAAAAATAAGGTGGTGCCCCAATTGAGCCAAAGCCGCGATGTAGCACGTTATGCCATTCTCATGGCACTAACGTCGGATCATGAGGCAGAGAAAAACTTACAAAACAATTTATCTAAGGATGGGATTAATGCAGCGGCAGTTGATTTTGGTGGCGAGTTTATTTCGTCTGTAGGACGCATTGTAGAGCGTTCAGTGGTAGCTGCTAAGCGCGAAAACGTCATTAAGGCAACACATGCTGAAGAAGGTGCCGTGGCCGGTGCTACGCACCAGGCGTTAGAGCAAATATCTATTCAAGCACTAGGGTTGAATGTGGGTGGTAAAGTGGGTATAGCTCGTATGGGCGATCATATTGCTGTAGCCATTTACTTTGGCGTTGGCTTGCTACATTTGGATGATGTAGCCATTGGTTTAGGTCATCGAGCGGTACCATCTTTGTAAGGGGGAGAAATAAAGTGGCAGATGTTATAGTCAGAGCCATTCGCGGCGCTACCACAGTAGCCAGCAACGATGCTGAATGTATTGCGCAGGGTACCGCCGAATTGGTAGCTGAAATAATTAGTTCCAACCAGCTTGATACCTCAGCAATAATTAGCATCATCTTCACCAGCACTGCCGATTTAAATGCAACTTTCCCAGCTATTGGCGCTCGCAATTTGGGGCTGAACGATGTTCCTTTGTTTTGTGCCACAGAAATACCAGTTCCTGGTAGCCTAAAAAGGTGCATTCGCTGTCTGGTACATATAAACACAAATAAAAGCGCGCATCAGTTGAAGCATGTTTATCTGCATGACGCTTATCAGCTTCGCCCCGATCTCGCAGGTGCTGATGATGAGTCTAGTGCAGGAAATTTCCCCGCCTATCGTTCCACTACTGATCGCATTGTTGCCTACGTGCCTGGTAAACCCATTGAAGAAGTACGCAGGGAGTTAGGCTTGAGCGATGTGGTGAAACTGGCTTCTAATGAGAACTCACTAGGACCATCACCCCAAGCGATGGCGGCGTTTTCTGCCGTGGTCAACCAATTACACCGCTACCCCGATGGCGCTGCCCTAGAACTGCGGGCCGCCCTAGCTGGCCACCTCAATTTGCCCATGGAAAGCTTGTTTATTGGCAATGGTTCCGATGAAGTAATTAAACTACTGGCAGAAGCGTACCTTGAACCCGGCGACGAAGTGATTTTTGCCGATGAAACTTTTAGCGAGTACGCTTATGCCACACGGCTGATGGGTGCTGTTGAAAAACGAGTACCGTTGCGCCACGGCCAACATGATCTAGAAGCCATACTAAAAAATATAACTGAGCGAACTAAGCTGATATTTATATGCAACCCAAACAACCCCACTGGCACTTATGTGAGTTCAGCTGCTGTAAAGCGCTTTTTACATCAGTTACCTGCGGGAGTTTTAGCTATTTTCGATGAAGCTTATGTGGAGTACGTGGATGCACCTGATTTCCCGGACACTTTGGCGCTTTTACGTGCTGGGTGGCCGGTGGTTAGCTTGCGGACATTTTCTAAAATATATGGATTAGCTGGGTTGCGAATCGGCTATTGTGCCGCTCCGGAAGCAGTGGCAGAACGTTTATTCAGGGTGAAAGAGCCTTTTAACGTAAACCTGCCTGCACAGATAGCCGCTATAGCGGCTTTGGCCGATGTTGAACACTTAAAACGCTCGAAAGAAATAAATAGCGCAGGTAAACTGCAGTTATATACTGGATTAAATAATCTCGGCATTCGTTATTGGCCTAGCCAGGCTAACTTTATTTGCTTTGATCTGGGCCGGCCTAGCCAACCTTTATATGAAGCAATGTTGAAACAGGGGGTTATTGTGCGGGCCACAGCCAGTTTTGGTTTGCCCACCGCCTTGCGCGTTACTGTAGGTACACAGCAGGAGAACGAACTTTTGTTACGGGCATTAACGCAGGTTTTAGCTTAAGCACTACGGTAGAACGGTAGAATGGAAGGAGAATAACCATGATTGTAGTGATGCAGAAAGGTGTCACGGTAGAGCAGTTGCAGTCGGTGATGAAGCGGCTGCAAGATTTCGGCTTCAAAGCGCATGTTTCAGAAGGTGTAGAACGGACCATTATTGGGGCAATTGGCGAGAAAACAGACGAAAAAGTACAGCAGCTGGAGATGATGCAGGGCGTAGAACGGATAGTACCAATTCTCCAGCCATACAAAATGGCGGCCATGGAGTTTTGTGGCCAGCGTAGTTTGGTGAAGGTGGGAAAAGTAGTGTTTGGCGGTGCACACGTGCCAGTTATTGCCGGCCCGTGTGCAGTAGAATCGCCAGAACAATTATGCCAAACAGCAGCAGAGGTTGCCGCCGCCGGTGCCAGTATGCTACGGGGTGGGGCCTATAAACCCCGTACCTCTCCGTACGCTTTTCAAGGTATGGAGAAAGAGGGTTTGGAATTGTTAGCAGAAGCACGCCAGCAAACTGGTTTACCTTTTGTTACCGAGGTAGTAAACCCAGGTGATGTAGATTTAGTCGGCCGTTATGCCGATATGTTTCAAATAGGTGCTCGCAATATGCAAAACTACGCTCTACTACGGGCGGTAGGTTTATCTAATCACCCTGTACTTTTAAAAAGGGGACTATCAGCCACCATTAACGAATGGCTGATGGCTGCCGAATATATTATGTCTAGCGGCAATGAGGCTGTCGTGTTATGCGAGCGGGGAATTCGCACCTATGAAACCGAGACGCGCAACACGCTCGACTTGAGTGCGGTAGCAGTTATCCATCGTTTATCGCATTTACCTGTGGTGGTAGATCCATCGCATGGCACGGGTAAATGGCGTTATGTGCCACCTATGTGTCAGGCGGCAGTGGCTGCTGGTGCGGATGGTTTAATGGTAGAGGTGCATGTGCGGCCTGAAGAAGCCCTTTCGGATGGTCCACAGAGTTTGCGGCCAGCAACATTTGCCGAAATGATGAGCAAATTGGCACCAATAGCCAGTGCGGTAGGGCGGACAATGCCATGAAAAACCCGACAATAGCTATTGTTGGCGTCGGCCTAATGGGTGGTTCGTTGGGACTGGCTTGGCGCCAAGCACATGTGGGGCGAGTGATTGGCGTAGCCCGCAGTGAGGAAACTCTAGCTGAGGCGTTGCAACTAGGAGCTATTGATGAGGGTACTACCGATTTACTGTCTGCGGTGTCTGTTGCCGATGTGAGTGTGTTTTGTGTAGCAGTGATGCAGATTGTGCCGTTAGCATTAAAGGCGGCCCACTCAGCGCAGCCAGGCGCTTTGTTTACCGATGTAGGCAGCACTAAGCAGGCTATTTGTTCGCAGCTGTGGAAACATTTACCACCATATATTACCTTTATCGGTGGCCATCCGATGGCTGGTTCTGAGCGTGTGGGCATTAACGCTGCCGATATGTACCTTTATGAAAATGCGGTATATTGTCTTTCAGCACCACCAGGTATGCCAACAGAGCATACCGCTATGCAACAGATGCTGGCTTTAGTGAGTGCGACAGGAGCTCATCCGCTGATACTTGATCCGCAGGCGCATGATCTTATTGTGGCCGCAATTAGTCACTTGCCGCATCTTTGCGCGGTAGGTTTAGTTAATACAGTAGCTGCAGCAGAAGCTAGCGGTGTTTCTATATTACCGTTGGCGGCCGGTGGCTTTAGAGACACTACACGTGTGGCCTCAGGTTCAGCAGAAATATGGCGTGATATTTGTTTATGCAACAAACAATCAATCGTAGAGATGTTAGACGCTTATATGAGCGCTTTGCAGCAGTTGCGTGTAGCAGTTGAGCAAGGGGATGAACAAGCGTTACTGGCCTTGTTTAAGCAAGCACAAGCCATTCGCCAAAGCATCCCCACAAAAAGACGCGGCTTGCTGGGAGCCACTCACGAGGTAACTCTACATTTGGCTGATAAGCCTGGCTCTATTCATGCTGTCAGTGGTTTGCTTGCTAACGCGGGAATTAACATTGTTGATATAGAAATACTGCGTGTACGCGAGGGCGAAGGAGGTAGTGCACGGCTCGCTTTTAACGATAGAACTGCGGCAGAAACGGCCGTGCAATTACTGAATGACCACGGATACACCGCCAGGCATTTGTAAACTCCAGGGGGTAATATTTTGTCAGGAGATAACCGTGTATCGACTCCTATTAAACTAAAAATAGCTATTGACGGTCCTGCCGGGGCCGGAAAAAGCACTGTCGCCCGGATAGTCGCCAGTAAGCTGGGTTATCTCTATATTGATACCGGTGCTATGTTTAGAGCAATTACTTGGTTCCTACTTCAACAAGGGGTAGACATTAACCAGGAAGAGAATGTAGCCTGTTGTATAGACAAAATTAGTTTAGAATTATTACCTGGTCAAGATGGTCGGGAGAGTCAAGTATTTGTAAATGGAATTGATGTTACTGAGAGTATTCGCCATTCTTCCATTAGCAATGCAGTGCCACATGTAGCAGCACAATCGGCAGTTCGTCACTACCTTCTTCAGCAGCAACATCGTTTATGCGCTGATGGTGGTGTTGTAATGGATGGTCGCGATATAGGAACGGTAGTTATGCCCGATGCTAATGTGAAGATATTTCTGACCGCGGCGTTAACAGAGCGAGCCCAAAGGCGCTGGCGCGAACTGACAGCTACTGGTCAAGCAGTTAGCTTACATCATGCTCAGCGGGAGATCGCTGCTCGGGACGAAAAAGATCAAAAAAGGACACTCTCTCCTTTACAACAGGCGAAAGATGCAATTCTGCTGGACACTACTGGTTTAAGTATTGACGAAGTGGTCGATAAAATAATGATGTCAGTGGAACGAGTGCAAAGGAGGCGCGGCATTTGAGTGTTTATGGAGCGGCTAAAGCGATTTTGCATTCTTTAATGCGAATTTATTTTAGATCTAAATACGAAGGCCGTGAGAACATTCCTTTTCAGGGTGGCTGCATTATTGCCGCCAATCATATGAGTTATGTTGATCCTCCGTTGGTAGGGGCCGGTTGTCCGCGGCCAGTAAACTTTATGGCCAAAGCAGAGTTGTTTAGTATGCCTTTCCTCAGCTGGATTCTACCGCGCATTCGTGCCTTTCCTGTGCAGCGTGGTGCTGCTGATCGTAAGGCTATTCGCAGGGCGTTACAATTGTTAGAGGAAGGGGAGGTTATCGGCGTTTTCCCTGAAGGAACACGTAACCGCGCCAACGACGAATTATTGCCCCCTCAGGGAGGAGCTGCTTTACTCGCTTTGAAAGCGGGCGTTCCCGTTGTACCAGCGGCAGTTTGGGGTACTAGTGACATAGATGGTATTCTTCATTTACCTCGACCAGTACGAATAGGAGTACGCTATGGACAACCAATACACTTAAATAATGTGGAGAATGTAAATAAAGAAGCGGTAAAACAAGCGAGCCAACAAATAATGGCGGCGATTCAGGAATTGCTAAACCAATAACTGTGTTATTACGCTGTTTTGCTCCTGTTTTTAAAAATCTAGGAGGAGTCGTCGGTATTAGGACGAATATGGCTGCTGGAACAGCATCATTTATATAAAAATGCCCATACTACACTAGATGGCGCATTTGCGGAGATTCTTGGGGGGTAAGTAGGGCGATGACCGAAGTACGTGATGAGCAAGAGAAACAGGCACTAGTGGCAGAAGACGAAGAGAAGGACGCCACACAACAGCCTGACGAGGTGATCGATGAGCAAAAGGTGACTGGCGAACAGCAATTGCCAGAAACTAGCGAAAGCGATCAAGTGGCTTTGGCCCCTCAAGAGAGTGCGGGCACCGATTTGGCCACACAGGCCCAGCAGCAATACGAAGAGACCTTTATCAAGCTGGAACAAGGCGCTATTATTAAAGGTCGCGTCGTTCAAGTGGGCGATGACGAAGTGATGGTCGATGTCGGTTATAAATCAGAAGGGCGCATTCCGTTACATGAAATAGGTTTGCGCAGTGGACAACGCCCTGCTGATGTACTCAATGTAGGCGATGAAATTGATGTTTATATCCTCAAAGTAGAGGATACCGAAGGTAATGTTCTTCTCTCCAAAAAGCGGGCTGATAGCCGTGTTGTTTGGGAGAAACTAGAGAGCATGTTTGCCGAGGGGCAAATATTTGAGGCTACAGTCACCGAACGGGTGAAAGGTGGTTTACTTGTTGATGTTGGCGTACGCGGTTTTGTGCCAGCTTCGCATGTAGCCCGTAATTATGTGGAAAACCTGGAAAAATATGTAGGCCAAACGCTACGCTTTAAGATAGTTGAAATTGATCGGCAGCGTAACAATGTTGTACTCTCACGTAAGCAGGTACTAGAAGAAGAGTACATCTCCGCTAAAGAGGAAGTGTTCCAGAGCATCAAAGAAGGTACTGTTCTTCCCGGTGTAGTTCGTCGCATCACCGATTTTGGGGCTTTTGTCGATATTGGCTCGGGTGTAGAAGGACTTTTGCACGTGAGTGAAATGGCTTGGAGCCGTGTGAAGCATCCTTCCGATGTGGTGAAGGAGAACGACGAAATTCAAGTGATGGTGCTCAATGTCGACCGCGAGCACGAGCGGATATCCTTGTCGCTTAAAGAGACGTTACCTGATCCTTGGGAAACAGTAGCTTCACGCTATGTTGTAGGTGAAATAGTAGAGGGCGAAGTGACCAGAGTAGTAGACTTTGGCGCCTTCATTAAACTCGAAGATGGCATTGAAGGGTTGGTTCACATATCGCAATTGGCCGAACATCATGTGAATAATCCTGCAGAAATAGTGCGACCGGGAGATACTGTGCAGGTAAAAATTGTTACCTTAGATGAGCGTGCCCGGCGCATAGGGCTCTCTATTAAAGAAGCTCAGCCCAAACCAGTAAAGCAGCAGAAATCGCATGCTGAGCCAACTGGTTATACTGATCCGGATGCTGAAACGCTAAAACTCGGTGATGTATTCAAGGACCTATCCACCCTGTTGGAACAGCAAAACGATGAAGAAGAAGTAGAAGAGTAACTAAGTAACTTCCTTGATACATGTAAAAAATGGTAGCGGCAGCCAAATTGGCTGCCGCTTTTGTTATAGAGATCAACATAAAAGGGAATTATACCACTTGAAGATATCGCAACGAAAGGGGTGCTATTACGTGCCTATTGGTTTGATTTTATTGTTTGCTCTCGCAGGCTTGATTTATTTTGGCCTAGCACACCGTGTGCTAGATCGTTTGCGACTGACAGATACACAGGCATTACTTTTTGTTGGTCTGATTATAGTGGGCAGCTTTATCACGATACCAATTAGTCGAGGCGCACTTTATGTATCGGTAAATGTGGGTGGCGCCTTAGTACCTGTGGCGCTAGCAGTGTATCTGCTTTTACGTGCTGATTCAACTTGGGAGTGGGTACGCGCCCTACTGGCAGCAGCAGGCACTGCTGCCATTATATGGATAGTAGCTTCACTTACAGATTTCGAGCCGCCAGCTAACGACTTTTTTATAGACCCTGTCTGGTTGTATAGCCTTGTTGGCGGTGTGGTCGCTTATTTATTGGGGCGTTCGCGCAGAGCAGCGTTTGTGGCTGGCACATTGGGAGTGGTAATGGCCGATTTAGGTCACCTTGTTCAAGTGTGGGTGCGGAATTTACCTAGCACGGTAGCGCTGGGTGGTGCTGGTGCGTTTGACGCGGTGGTTATAGCGGGTTTGTTAAGCGTGGGTTTAGCTGAAATAGTGGGCGAAACTCGTGAACGCTTACAGGGTGGTCCGGTTATCAGCGGCGAACGCCCACAAGCGTTGCGTCAGGATGAAGGTGTATTCGACAACGAAACTGAGGATGAAAAGGAGCGGAACAAATGAGGATACAAAATAAGCTCCTGGTTACATGCGTGATGCTAATCGCCTTGGTTGCATCATATGCGGGGATAGCCAATGGTGAAGAGTGGGGAGAACGTCACGATGGCGGTTATTACAGACTGGTAGATTTAGATGGCAAGTTCGTGACGGAAACAGCACTCGAACTTGACCTAGATGATATTTACATTGCTGAGAATAACGATCGGTATGTGGTGGACCGTTTTGATGGCGACACTGTATACATGCGCTACGATGGCAAAGAGAAGATGCCTGTCGTTTACGATAGTCGACAAAATGCGCTAGTTGCCACGTGGCAGTGGGCGATGCAACTTACCAATCGGGCTGGCGGTTCTAAAGTGATTGGCATTTACCAAACGCACAGTGACGAATCGTATAAAGCCTCTAGTGGGGTAGAATCGCAGGTTCCTCGCGGAGATATTTACCAAGTGGGAAAGACTTTAGCCGATAATTTAAAGGCGCAAGGGTATTCGGTTGTATTCTCAGATGCAGTACACTTACCCCACGATGGGCAAGCCTATTTGCGTTCGCGACGCACAGCAGCTGAAATAAGTCGTCAAGCACCAACCACTATCATTGATGTACATCGCGATGCTATACCAAACCCAGAATCATATCGCACGCAAGTGAACGGAGAAGGAATGACTAAAGTGCGTTTGGTTGTGGGCCGTCAGAATCAAAACAGGGCCACCAATTTAGAGTATGCCAAGCGTATTAAAGCAGTTGCTGATGAGAAATATCCTGGCTTAATAAAAGGCATATTTCATGCCAAGGGTAACTACAACCAGGATTTAGGGCCGCGCATGATATTACTGGAGTTTGGCACTCACACCACAACGTTAGAGGAAGCTCAAAAATCAGCGAAATTAATCGCCGATATTATCCCTGCTGCCGCTGGTTTGGCACCGGGAACAGCACGCACAGCTAATGCGCAATTTGGCAGTGCCGGCGTAAAGACAGTTTATTGGCTGATAGGTTTATCATTAGTAATTGCTGCTGGTTGGTACTTTTTGAATAAAGAGGGTTTTTGGCTTCGGTTGCGGCGTAAATAGCAACAGTCTGCACGGTGAGGTGTTATATTGCATTCGGATCCGGTTATGGCGGTGATGGTTGGTGTAGTGGCGGGTAGTGTGGCTCGCTTATATATGTTGCGGATAGATTACCGCATGTATCCTAGCTACCCGCAGGGTGCGGTAATTCATCTTACGTTTGGCCTAATCGCTTCATTTTTAGGTGCATTAGCAGTGCCTGCTTTAGTGGCCAAGGATTTTGCGGCAGCTAGCTTCCTGGCTCTGGCGGCTTCTCAGTTTCGTGAGGTACGCACTGTAGAGCGGGAGACATTAGCCAACATGGAGAGTACAGAGCTTGTTCCCCGCGGTACAGCCTACATTGAGGGCATAGCACGTGTATTTGAAGCGCGCAACTATTTAGCGTTGGCTACGGCATTAATTAGCACCACATTGGCTAGTCTTTTACCGCTAGCAAACGGTTACCGATGGTTAATAGCCCTAATAGTAGGCTT
>Ga0172377_10007747_pt1 | contig 11037 bp, 9 predicted proteins | sample Pumphouse3metaG_FD_119749 | JGI IMG/M metagenome (GOLD analysis project Ga0172377, IMG submission 119749) | Leachate microbial communities from a municipal landfill in Southern Ontario, Canada - Pumphouse #3 metaG | ecosystem: Engineered > Solid waste > Landfill > Unclassified | place: Canada... | reverse complement strand
CTTTTGCTCCATGGCCTTGCGGAAATTGTCTATTTTGAACAGGCCACTTTTGGAACGGGCAAAACTGGCAAATTTATAAAAGGAAGTGTGGTTGAAAAGTTCAATGATTTCGTGGGGATTGCAACCATCGGCATAGAGAGAACCAACAATAGCTCCTGCACTGGTGCCCGAAATAATGTCGGGGTAAATGCCGTATTCTTCGAGTGCCTTAATAGCTCCGGCATGGGCAAAACCTTTGGCTCCTCCGCCGCTCAGGGCAAGGCCGACAGCGTATTGTTTCTTTTGTAAGGATTTCATAAACTCATAAGCTGGCAATGCGAAGCAAAAGCTTGGTAAAAATAGATTATTTTATGCAATGGCACAAGTTTTTGTTTACTCAGGCAGACTAGGCTAAATTTTTTAAGGACAATTGAATACGCCTGCGTTCGGGTTCAATCGATAGAATCCTGACTTTGATGTGTTGATGCAGACTTACCACCTCAGTAGCCTGACTAACAAAGCGATCAGCCATCTGGGAAAGGTGAAGCAAGCCGTTTTCCTTAATGCCTATATCTACAAAACAGCCAAAATTGGTGATGTTGGTCACAATGCCGGGCAAAACCATGCCCGCTTGCAGGTCTTCGAATTTTCTAATCTTGGGATCGAATTCAAAGACTTCGATTTTTGCCCGGGGGTCACGTCCGGGTTTGTCGAGTTCCTGCATAATATCGTTCAGGGTGGGCCAGCCGGTATGCTCATCCAAATAGTTTTCCAGAGGAATTTGTTTACGCAAGGCTGCATCACGGATCAGGCTTTCGGTGGAGCAGCCCAGATCGGAGGCCATTTTTTCAACCAGAGCATAGCGTTCCGGATGGACGGCTGTATTGTCCAGAGGATGAGCGGAACCGGGTATACGCAGGAAGCCTGCCGCCTGTTCAAAACTTTTTGGGCCTACAGAGGGCACCCTGAGCAGTTCGCTACGCAGATTGAAAGCTCCTTTTTCGTCGCGATAGTCAACGATCCGGGCAGCCGATTGGGCATTAAGGCCCGACACGTAAGCCAGCAAATGCTTGCTGGCGGTATTCAGGTTCACGCCCACGGCGTTGACACAATGCACCACCGTTTGATCCAGGGCTTTTTTGAGCTTTTGTTGATCGACATCGTGCTGGTATTGTCCAACTCCTATGGCTTTGGGATCTATTTTAACCAGTTCGGCCAGAGGATCGCATAATCGCCTTCCAATGGACACAGCTCCGCGCACGGTGACATCGTATTCGGGGAATTCTTCCCGGGCTATGGACGATGCCGAATACACCGAAGCTCCGTTTTCGCTTACTACATACACCCTCACTACGCGATCAAGCCTCAAGTGCTTGACAAAAGCCTCGGTTTCTCTCGAAGCTGTACCGTTGCCTATGGCAATGGCTTCAATCTGATAGCTTTCCACCAGCTGAGCCATTTTTTTGGCCGCCAGATTTTTTTGTCGCTGATCCAGGTGAGGAAATATATTTTCGTTGTGCAGGAGCTTGCCCTGAGCATCGAGGCAAACCAGTTTACAACCGCTTTTGTAGCCGGGGTCTATGGCCAGGACTCGTTTTTGCCCCAGGGGAGGAGCCAGCAGCAATTGTTTCAGGTTAGTAGCAAAAACCTGAATGGCTTCCTGATCGGCTTTCTCTTTGCTCAGATTCAGAAATTCATTCTCGATAGAAGCTTTCAGCAGGCGTTTATAGGCATCTTTTACCGCATTCGCAACCAGCTTGCCGGCAGGATTGTCTGCCTTTACAAACAAACGCTCCAGGCTGCTCTGGCAAGCCTCGTCGTCGGGTTTGAGTGCAATGCTAAGATAGCCTTCTTTCATGCCTCTGATCATGGCCAGAAAGCGATGTGAAGAACAAGAACGGAGCGCTTCGCTGTAATCAAAATAATCCCGGTAGTTTTGACCCTCGCTTTCTTTGCCTTTGACAAGAACAGAGTGAATGATTGCGCTGCGTCTGAAATGGTTCCTGAGCTGCTGCCGGCCCCTGCTGTTTTCGTTTACCCATTCGGCTATGATGTCAGAGGCGCCCTCCAGGGCTTCCTGAATATCTGTCACGTTTGTACCGGTAAAACGGGCAGCCAGCTGTCCTAAGTCTTGTGGGCCTTGCCTCATCAAGAGGGCTGCCAGGGGCTCCAGGCCCTTTTCTCTGGCAATCTGTGCCCGGGTGCGACGTTTGGGGCGATATGGCAGGTAAAGATCCTCCAGTTCGTTTTTCTGAGTACAAGCCTCAATTTGTTGTTTTAGTTCCGGACTGAGTTTTCCTTGTTCCTCTATGCTTTGCAGAATGCTTTCCTTGCGTTTTTCCAGGGTTTTGAGCTCCTCGTACAGATCGGCTATGCTGCCCAACTGCACTTCGTCCAGTCCTCCGGTGTTTTCTTTGCGATAACGGCTGATAAAAGGAATGCTGGCTCCTTCGTCCAGCAGATTCAGCGTGTTTTTTACAGCTGCTTCTTTGAGCTGAAGCATCAAAGCGATATGTGCAAGTATATTCAGCATACTTATTCTTTAAGATGTTTTTTGGCCAGGCTTACTACCCAAAAGCAGGGCAGGGTAGCCAGCACGATCCAGACAAAAAAGAGCGGATAGCCCATCCATTCCTGCAGGGCACCGGCAAACATGCCGGGGATCATCATGCCCAGGGCCATAAATGCGGTACAAATGGCGTAATGAGCGGTTTTAAAAGGCCCCTGGCTGAAATGCAACAAATACATGGTATAGGCCGTAAAACCATAGCCGTAGCCCAATTGTTCCAGTGCTATACCCAGGTTGATCACCGTTAATGATTCAGGCCGGGCAAAGGCAAAGAAAACGTAGACCAGATTGGGCAGGCAGAGCATGAGCACCATAGGCCACAAACTGTCGGCCAGTCCTTTTTTGGAAATAACGATACCGCCCAGTATGCCGCCAACCACCAGACAGGCAATGCCCAGGGTGCCGTAGGCAAAACCCACCTGAGCAGTACTAAGGCCCAGGCCTCCGACCTCAGTATTGTCCAGCAAAAAAGGCGAGGCAATCTTGACCAGTTGAGCTTCCGAAAAACGGTAGAGCAGCATAAAAGCAATAGCCGTAAGTATGTGTTTCTTTTGGAAAAAACTTTTGAAACTCAACAGCATATCCTGCCAGAGCTGTTTATAGGTCATGGCTTTGCGCTCAGAGTCGCTCTGCGGACGGGGCAGGACAAAAGCATGGTAAATACCTAATAAGATAAAAAAGATAGCCATTACCAAAAAGACCAGCATCCAGGCGTAGGGTATTTGTTCCATGCCAAAGGGATTGCCGGGCTGTTCTTCGAGTTTGCCGGCCAGAATAATAATCAGCCCCTGTCCGGTAATCATGGCCAGGCGATAAAAGGTATTGCGTATGCCAATAAAAAAAGCCTGTTGTTTGGTTTCCAAACCATGCATGTAAAAGCCGTCGGCCGCTATATCGTGGGTGGCCGAACTAAAAGCCATCAGCCAGAAAAAAGCCATACTGGCCTGAATCCAAAAGGGGGTAGGCAGACTGAAAGCCACGCCTCCCAAAAAGGCTCCTATCAGCAGCTGCATCAGTACTATCCACCAGCGTTTGCTTTTGAGAATATCCACAAAAGGACTCCAAAGAAACTTTATGGTCCAGGGCAGGTAGAGCCAGGCAGTATAAAAGGCGATGTCGGTGTTGGACATGCCAAAGCGCTTGTAGAGTATCACCGAGATGGTCATTACGGCTACATAGGGCAGGCCTTCACCAAAATACAAACTGGGAACCCAGATCCAGGGAGAAGCTTTTTTTGTTGTTTTTTCAAAAACCATATAGTTTCTTTATTTGAGTGTTAGGATAGTAATGTTCAAGTATTTGTTCAAATCTATATCCCTGTTCGGCCATAACGGCAGCTCCAATCTGACAGAGCCCTACACCGTGTCCCCAGCCGGCTCCGTGTAGTACAAATTGCCGTACCTTGCCTTGCGCATCCTTTGCTTTTTCTACCACAAAAGCCGAACTGTAGAGATGTGTTTTTGACAGACAGCGGCGTATTTCGAGTTCTTTGCCAATAATCAGACTGCCTTTGCTGCCGCTTATTCTTAAGCGAACAATTCGGCCTGAGCCGCCTCTTTCTACGGCTTCCAGATCGCTCAGCAAGCCCAGGTCCAGGCCGGAACGCAGTTTAAACAATTCGGAAAGCTCTTCGACGTCGTAAGGTATTGTCCAGCGAAAGAAGTCTCTGGTTTGCAAATCATAGTCTTTGAGCACCTGTTTTAGAACAGCCTGATTGCCGGTATTGCAAAACGAAGGCGGATTGCCCCGTATAAAGCTCGGGAGGTCTGCATAAGTGCTTTGATCCGGAGCCGGTATCAAATCGGGTTTTGAAATCAGATAGGGCAGCTTAGTGTCGGCCCAACAGCTCTCGAAGTTTTCGGTAAGACCACCACAACATTTTGAGAAACGGGCATCGCAGATGTCATCGTTCGAGCAGAGCACCATACCTATGGTAGAGCGGAGCGCTGTTTTTACCTGAGGAGTATCGGCTTCCAGGATGCCCTGATAACGTTGGCAATGATCGTCGGCGCAAACGTCAAATTGAGTGTGTGCTTCGCGTTCGTACCAGCGAATCCGTTCAATCGGTCTTTCAGAAGTGCTTTCCCGGCCAGAAGGGCTGGCTGTAGGTGGTTCTTGTTTTTCCTCTGCGGGCTGGCTCGTCTTTTTTTCGTTGAAGCTTGCCGTTTGGGTATTTGTACCCAGCTGAGCCAGCAGCCAGCTGCGCGAAATGACGGCGTGTGCTTTGAGAAATTCCGGGCTGGCTTCTGCGTTCATTTCGGAAGCGATAACGCTGTATAAATATCTCTCCAGGGCAATGCGGTTGATGGCCAGCAAGTGTTTGTTTTCTGTCTTAATCAGCAAAGCTCCCTCGAAACACTGCTTCAATTCCTGCTCCCAGTGAAACTCTATTCCAATGCGGACATTACAAAGACTAAAGCGCCCGGAATCAGACTCAGGCTCAAAACTTAAGCTTGCGAACGTCTTGTTTTCAAACTGAACCAATCCGTCTTCGCAGGAGCAGGAATAGCTGCCCTGAGGCACTGAACCATACTCAATCCTTTTTGAACCATCTTTTTGATATCCAATAACTTTATGGCTTGAATGCAGCACAAAGTCTAGCTTTTCGCGGCTTAAAATGCCTACTTCAATCAGCGGTTGAGAGTGAATATCCAGTATTTTCATATTGCCTGGGGTTTGTTGGGCAGATGCAGGGCTTTCCAGGCTTCGGAAATATCCCTGTATGCCTGTCTGGACAAGCTGACTTCAGTGTAAATCTGAGTTATAAGTCCGGGCTCCGGTTTGTCGAAATCTTCGGGCCTGACCAGGATGATTTGTCCGCCCATTTCAACAGATGCAGGACTGATCATGATTTGTTGCTCGCCTGTTTCGAAGTAACAAGCCGGCCGGTGTTTGCTGCGGGCAAACAAAACACAGGTCCAAAGGCCGTCCTTATACCAGCTCAGCAGATTCACCCCCGGCTTTTGCTGAACAGGCGTTGCAAGCGGGTTGTTATTTACACCGGTACTTATCCCGGTCTGCCTTTCTGGTAAGGAGGAGGAAAGAAGACTCAGTACTTCCTGCAGCGTGGAACAGAGTTCCTCGGTATTTCGACTCCTGAGCAGCCAGGCTGAGCGTAGAAAATCTTCCAGGCAATAGACTTCGGTCTGCCCGGATGTGAACAGGCCCCGGCTGTGTACAGCATGCCAGGAGGCAAAATCCCTTTCTACAGGCAGACTGCCCTTGGGCACAGCCTGAAAATGCAGATGATCGGGCGCCGAAGCTCCGGCTCCAGGTGCGTTATAAAAAAGCACATAAGAGGGCATAAACTCTGCCAGCGCCAGCATTGCGGGCAGTTCTTCACTGAGGCTTTGTTCGCGGTGACTGACAGCTGCAATGGTAAAATGTTTGTCGAAAGCCGGATAAGGATTGACCAGGAGTCTGTAGCCGCTCTCCTGAGCTGCTGTGTAGGTCTTTATTTGCTTGTTGTCGTAAATCAGATTTAGCGACAATTGCTCAGCCGGCAGCTGAGGGGCACACAAAAAACAAGGCCTGGCGGCAATTCCGGCCCGGCTGGTATCGGCAGCTGCCGAGCGTATGCGCCGGGGAATACATTTCAGCCTGATATCCAGGTCTTGGTTCAGGCTAAAACTTCTGCTCCGGACAGTTTGAAGTGCCTTATAGTTGGCAGCGGCCAAAGGCCAGAGGCTGAGTTGTCGTTCAAAGAATTCTTCTGTCATAAAGCTTGTCTGGCCATGATTTCCAGGCTCCGCAATTTATCTTTGTAAGCATTGTTGGCGTTAAGCGACTTCAGATCCAGCTGAGCGTCGGAATTTCCTTCCCAACGACGGCAGAGATACAATTCCTCGTAAACGCGGGCCACTTTCCATCGCCTCGAGATTCTGAGACAGACGGCATAATCCTCTCCATAGCTGGTATTAGGCAGAAGATTCTTACGCAAAACGGGCGTAAAGAAGGCTCTGGGTGCTCCCAGGCCGTTGATGCGCAAAGCATTGTTTCTGCCGTTCTCTTCTGTCCATTCCCGGTGGTCAATCAGGCCGGGGGGCAAAGTGTTCAATTCAAAATCACAAATACGGTAACTACCCACCACCATGGCAGCCTGCTCCTGATAGAAGGCCTTTACTATGCGCTCCAGGCTGTGGGGGCTGCTGTAGATGTCGTCACTGTCCAGTTGTACCGCAAAACGTCCGCACAAGCGATGTTTGACGGCCAGATTCCAACAGCCCCCTATGTTCAGCTGCTTGCTTTCGGGACAGAGTACTGTCAATCGGGCATCGTTTACAGCCAGGTTATTCAAAATCTCAGCCGTGCCGTCTGTAGAATGGTTGTCCACCACGATCAGATTGAAATCGAAAGAGCATTCCTGATTCAGTGCCGAATGAACCGCATCGGCGATGGTGCGGGCGCGGTTGCGGACAGGAATAATCACCGTGGCCTCGCTAGGAAAGCTTTCCCGGCTAAGCTCTGGAGATTCGGCTCCGGGAGCCAGCCAGGCTCCGATGCGTTTGAGGTGTGCAGTACAGGCAGCTTCCATTTCGAGCTGGTACTCTCTGTTTTTGGGATCCACGTAGGCAAATTGGGCTTTTTCGTTATTTTCTTTGTTGTCGGTTTGGAGGCTGTAGAGGTATTCCTCCAGCTGAACGATGGGAAAATGTTCCGAAAGCCTTAACCTTAAATCGTAAAAGCCGGCGTAAGGATAATTTTCGGGATGGTCCTGCAGTACTTTGATGGCTGCCTCCCGTCGAATCAGGCAACATGCACCAAAATCAAAGTCATCTCGAATACTGCCCCGCTGGCAGGGATTGAGCGGATGCGCTTTGGTCTGACCGTCCTGTACTTCCAGGTAGTTGGCATAAACCATACCGGCTCCGCTGTCGTCGGCTACTTGCTGTAAACGAAACAAGCCATCGGGACAAAATTGTAATCCCTGACTTTGCTTAGCCAAAAGGACGTAGTCCGTTTTAGCTGATTCAAAAACTTGCCTGAGGCAGGCAGTATCGGTGGAATCCAGCAGCCGAAATTCCGCTTGCTCTTTTTCAGGATACAGATTGTTGTCGGCAAAATTCATGGCAATACATTCAATAATTCGCCCAGACGGCTGATTTCATAATAGGGCAGAGAGGGTTTTTCGCATTGTTCGTGTTCCCAGATGGAGGCAGCAGGCACATGAACCGCCTGTCCGCCTATGTTCAGCACCGGCAGCACATCCGACTTCAGGGAATTGCCCACCATCATAAAGTCTTGAGGAGCAACATCCAGCCGGCGCAACAATTCTCTGTAATTGTCTTCGTGCTTTTCGGACACAATTTCGATATGGTGAAAATAGGGCAGCAGACCCGATTTGCTGAGTTTGCGTTCCTGATCGAGGATATCGCCTTTGGTTACAATAATCAGACGATAACGTGCTTGCAGGACAGGCAATATCCTTTCCACATCGGGCAAGAGTTCTATCGGATGAGAGAGAATTCCGCGTCCCAGGCCGAGAATACCTTTTAGGATGCCTGAATCGACTTTGCCCTGACTCCATATTACATCCAGAGCCGTCTCGATGAGCGACAAAGTATAAGCCATAGCTCCGTAGCCGTATGTGGGCATATTTTTCATTTCGACAGCGTAAAGCCTGGCATGCAGGCTGTCAGGATCTATGAAATTTCTTAGCATGAGGGCAAATTCCTGCTCGGCCTTTCTGAAATAGAGTCCGTTTTCCCAAAGAGTATCGTCGGCATCAAATCCTATAATCTTCAGCTTGTTCATTCTTCGGAGAATTGAAAGGCATCGGCGTCTTTCCAGGCCGGAAATTTCTGCCGGAAATCCCTGAGAGCTTCTAAATCGAGACTGACAGTTTCTGTTTGCTCCCGGCCGGCTTCTATTGTTGACAGAGCATTGGCTTTGTAATCGAGCAATACCGAGTCGCCGCAGTAAACTATGCCCGGGCCGTCTTCTCCTACGCGGTTGACACCGCAGACATAAGCCAGGTTTTCGAGTGCTCTGGCCTGTAGCAAGGTCTTCCATGCTTTTTGACGGGCCTGCGGCCAATTGGCAACTACCAGCAGCAGATCGTATTCATTCTGCCGGTTCCGGCACCAGAGCGGGAAACGCAGATCGTAACAGACAATGAGCCGGATGTTCCAACCCAGGTAATTGAAATTAAGCTGCTTATTGCCGGCTGAATAATAATTGGTTTCCTCGCCAATGGAGAATAAATGTTTTTTATCGTAATAATAACTTTTGCCGTCGGGGTTGAAAAAAAAGCCCCGGTTGTAATAGCGCCCGGTCTTTTCGTCACAGGCCGAGAAACTGCCCGCTACCGCCAGACCGTAGTCCGCAGCGGCCTGACGTAGCCTGCTTATGTGTTTTCCCTGATTGGATTCCGAAATAGCCGGAGCCGGAGCTCCAAAACCACTCAGGCACATCTCGGGCAAGACGGCCAAATCGCTCTTGCCTTTCAGCGCAGAGAGCAAGCCGAGATACTTTTGCAGATTGACTTCGGGTTCTGCCCAGGCAATGGCGGTTTGTATCAGACTGACTCGCATGCTTCAATCGATTAAAAATTGTTTGGGATTTTTGGCTCTGACACCACGGTAGGCTTCTTTGATGGCCAGGATATCAGCCTCTTCGTCACCACTGGGATGAAAAACCTGAAAAAGACTTGCACATTTGTTGCCGTAATCCAGCTTAACCAACACGATGGGCACTTTGGCGCCCAGAGCAATGTGGTAAAAGCCTCTTTTCCATTTGGCGTTGGGCTTACGTGTTCCTTCGGGAGTAATGCCCAGACTGAAATGATCGTATTTGGAAAACAAATCGATAATGGTGTCGGTCATACGCTGATTCTTTTTCCCCCGGTCTACCGGTATGCCACCGATGGACTTAAAAAAGAATTTGAAGGGGAAACGAAACCATTCTTTTTTGATCAGAAAATGTCCTTGTCTGCCCAAGGCATTATAGGCCAGTTTGCCTACAATAAAATCCCAGTTGCTGGTGTGTGGGGCAACCACCAGCACACATTTGTTGTAGTCCGGAGTCAGGGCAACGGCCTTCCATCCGGCACATTTGAGCAAGAAGCGTGAAAAGCGTTTTTTAAATGACATAGAGCCTTAATTTTTTAAAAGAACCTGTATTTATTTTCTTCTTTGTTGTGCTTTGCGAATCTGGGTAGAGGATACATCCATCGGGGGAGCATCCAGCAAATTTACCCTGGTCCATGTATCGGGAACCCGGTTGGGACTGCCCGGACGAGGATATACAAGAATGTCAAAATGATCGAGCAAAAACCGATAGTCTTTCCATTGCTCAAATACCGCCAGATTGTCGCCTCCGATGATAAGGACAAATTCCTCCCCGGGGTACTTGTTTTGTAGTGTCCGCAAGGTTTGCGCCATATAAGAGGGACGGGGCAAGTCAAATTCTATATCGGAAACTATAAATTCAGGGAATTCTGACAAGGCCTGACGTGCTTCCTGGAGTCGTTGCCCGGCTTCTTTGATTTCTTCTTCTTTTTTGAGCGGATTATGGGGGCTGATCACAAACCACAATTCATCAAGCCCGGCTTGTCTGAGCGCGTGTTCTGCCACGGAAATATGTCCGTAATGAATAGGGTCGAAAGTGCCTCCAAAAATGCCTATTCTTTTCATAATACGTTCAATATCTGCTCTTTAATCTGTTCCAGTTCGTCTTTCATGCTAACGACCAAACGCTGCATTTCGGCGTGATTGGCTTTGGAGCCCAGGGTGTTGATTTCTCGTCCCATTTCCTGCACGATAAAACCAAGTTTCTTGCCTTTGCCCTCGGTGTTTAGGGTGCTTTTGAAATATTCACAGTGGTTGATCAAACGAGACTTTTCTTCGCTGACATCCAGTTTCTCGATGTAATAAATCAGTTCCTGCTCAAAACGATTGCGATCGTAATCCTGGGCAGCTACTTTCTGCAGACCTTCTTCCAGACGGGTTTTTACTTTGTCTATGCGTTCGGCTTCGAAGCTTTCCAGCTCCCTGAGCAAAGATTCTATGGTTTGCAATTTATTCAGGAAAAAGGCTTCCAACATTGCACCTTCCTGTTTTCTGAAAGCATTCAATTGTTCTATGGCCTGGTCGAGCAAGTCCATCAGTGCTGTCCATTCCTGCGCTTCCATATCGGGATGTTCTCCCTTCAACACATCGGGCAATTTAAGCAAAACGGACCAGGGGTCGGAAGGAGGACTGATCCTCAAAATGCCCGATGTTTCGAGGATATCGCGGTAATAGCTTTCAAGCAAAGCGCGATTGATGCTGCAGGGAGTATCAATCTGTTCCGTTTCCAGCTGTATCAGCAGGTCAATTTTGCCTCTTTCCAGGCGTTTTTGAATTTCGTTGCGGATCTCGGTTTCCTTTTCTTTCAACAGGGAAGGGATGCGCATGGAAAGATCGAGCTGTTTGCTGTTGAGGGAACGCAGCTCGATGCTTATTTTCCTTTTGCCAATCTCAGCCTGAGCCTTGCCGTAACCTGTCATG
>Ga0172377_10007745_pt1 | contig 11037 bp, 12 predicted proteins | sample Pumphouse3metaG_FD_119749 | JGI IMG/M metagenome (GOLD analysis project Ga0172377, IMG submission 119749) | Leachate microbial communities from a municipal landfill in Southern Ontario, Canada - Pumphouse #3 metaG | ecosystem: Engineered > Solid waste > Landfill > Unclassified | place: Canada... | reverse complement strand
TATAAATGCCATCGTGGGCGGTGTGATCCCTTCAAACTTTGTACCAGCCATCGAGAAAGGCTTGGTGGAAACCATGGAAAAGGGTATCATCGCCGGTTATCAGGTGGTGGACGTAGCCGTGGAAGTTTATTATGGCAGTTACCACGATGTGGATAGCTCTGAAATGGCTTTCAAGATTGCCTCATCCATGGCGCTAAAAGAAGGCTTTAAGAAATGTAAGCCGATATTGCTGGAGCCGGTACACGAAATCGTGATCATCGTTCCCAGCGAATATATGGGCGATGTGATGGGTGATATATCCACGCGCAGAGGCCGTATTATGGGTATGGAACAACGCGGCAAAAAGCAATACCTGAGTGCGCAGATGCCTATGGCAGAGATGTTTGCCTATTATCCCGCTCTGAAGTCATTCACTCAGGGACGTGGACGTTTCACCCAAAAGTTCTCTCACTACGAGAAGGTGCCGGAAGATATTACCCAGAAGGTAGTAGCTGCCTGGCAGGATTCTGAAGCATAAATAAATGATACTTCTGAGGTGAGATAATTTAGATTATGAACACACCAGGAATTATTGCAGCCTTTAAACATAATATAGTATGATACTTGGGAAGCAGTGTGAAAACTGCTTCCCTTTTTACTTGACAGCAAAGCAGGATATTTGCTTTGATGAAACTAGAAGATAATTAGTAAAAAAACAAAGAGGTTTGAATGTCTGGACACAATAAGTGGAGTTCCATAAAACACAAGAAAGGTGCAACCGACGCCAAACGCGGGAAGATATTTACTCGCATTGTGAAAGAAATTATTCTGGCTGCCAAATCCAGCGGAGATCCAGAAATGAACCCTCGCCTAAGAACAGCCATCAACACTGCCAAAGAAGCCAATATGCCCAAGGAAAACATTGATCGGGCGATCAAACGTGGCACCGGCGAGATTGAAGGCGCAGCCTACGAAGAAATCACCTATGAAGGCTATGGACACAACGGAGTTGGCATCGTTATAGATGTGATGACAGATAACCGAAACCGCAGTGTGGCAGAATTGAGACATGCTTTTTCCAAACATGGGGGAAATCTGGCAGAAAGCGGAGCTGTGGCATGGAACTTTGAGCAAAAAGGCTTTATGAATGTTCCCTCGGCTGGGCTTGATGAAGATGAATTCATGATGCAAGCAATCGATGCAGGTGCGGACGATGTGGAGCTAAACGAAGATCATTTTGATGTTTATACTTCTCCCTCAGATTTCCACACGGTAATCCATAATCTGGAAAAGGCAGGTTTCCCGGTGCTGAACGCAGAGCTTACCAGGGTACCCAAAACAACCGTGAATGCCGATGATGTGGCTGCGAAGCTTTTACGCTTGATAGATGTTTTGGAAGACTTGGATGATGTTCAGAAGGTTTACTCCAATTTTGAGCTCTCAGACGAAGTGATGGAGCAACTGGAAAAAGAGTGAGGTTTCACGCTTTAATGATAAACGCATCGGTTCGCTATAACCACAGTGATAATCATTGGAATTGATCCCGGCAGCCGCTATTGTGGCTATGGCTTAATTCAAATGGAAGGCAGAAAAGTGCTTGCAGCAGGCTGTGACGTTATCGATGTTAGCAAAGGGAAAACCTTGCCACAACGGCTGTTATTGCTCTATAACCAGATCTGTGCAGTTTTGGACGAATACCAGCCAGAAATAGCTGCCGTAGAAAGTATGTTTTTCCATAAGCAAATTAAGAGTATTTTCACCCTAGGGCATGCCAGAGGGGTGATTCTGCTTGCATTGGCGAGCAAGGGAATTGACCTGCTTGAATACAGTCCCCGTGAGATTAAGAAATCTGTGGTGGGTAATGGTAATGCCAGCAAAGCCCAAGTTCGCTATATGATAAATCAGCTTTATAAACTTAAAGAAAGCCCGCGCCGTGATGATGCCTACGATGCGCTTGCCATTGCCACCTGCCATTATAACCGCATGAAGTGGATGGTATGATTCAGTATTTAAAAGGCACTTTAACGCATAAAAGCCCTGTGTTGGCGGTAATAGAGACGATGGGAATAGGCTGGGAACTGAAGATACCGATCAGTACCTTTGAGCTTCTGCCAGCTATTGGGGAAGAATGTACTCTACTTACCCATCTTAATATCAGCCAGGACGATATACGCATCTTTGGCTTTGCCACTAACGCAGAGCGAGAGCTGTTCCAAATGCTCACCAAGGTTAGCGGTATAGGACCCAAGATAGCCCTTTCGATACTTTCCACTTTAAGTATTCCCACTTTTATTCGTGCAGTTAATTCGGGCGAAGAAGGTTTGCTAACCAGAGTTCCCGGCATCGGCAAGAAATCTGCCCAACGCCTTATCGTGGAGCTTAGAGATGGCGTTCATAAGCTGGTGGAGCACATAGATCACAACGACTTGGAGCTTAGCAATAATAGCGTGGAAGCAGAGAACGCACTCATATCTTTGGGTTTCAATATTGCCCAAATACGTAAAGAAATTAGCTTGATGGGTGCTGAAGCACAAGACTACAGCACAGAAGCATTGATAAAAGAAACCATTAAAAGAATATACCAGAGAAGCAAATGAACTTTCGCCAAGAAGCCTACTCCACCATTCTTAAGGTATTAAAGGACGGAGAATTCTCGGATACCATGCTGCATCAAAGAGCTAAGAAGCTTAAGAGCAGCGGTGAAGATATCGGTCTCTATTACACTCTGGTGAAAGGCGTGATCAAAGGACGCTTGAATCTGGATTACATTTTATCCAACTATACCGATGCCAAGAAATTCGCCTCTACTGATCTTAAAATCAAGGTTATTCTCTATTCTGCGCTTTATCAGATCATGAATTTGTCCTCCATACCAGAACATGCCGCAGTGAACGAAAGTGTGGAGCTGGCGAAGACACTATTTAATCCCCAGATTGCCGATTTTGTTAATGCAGTCCTGCGCAACTATTTGCGCAATCCCAAAATTACTTATCCCGATGAACCGCATCTGCGCATTGCATACGAACACTCGTTTCCACCAGAATTGGTAAAAACGTGGATAGAATATTGGGGCGAAGAAGACACAGAATATATGGCACTGTATTTTAACGAAAATCCAGAGCTGCATATAAGGGTCAATAGCACGGCGACCAGCCCAGAAAAGTTGTTTTCATACTACCAGAAAAGAGAGATCCAGATTGTTCCATCCACTGCCAGTAAGATGATGTTTCATACTGCTCAAGCGGTGGAAGTATTGGATGATGTAGCCTTTACGGAAGGTTATTTCTCGGTTCAAGACACTTCCGCAGCTTTGGTTGTAGAATTGCTTGCCCCCCAACAGGAAGAGAGTATCTTAGATTTTTTTGCTGCTCCTGGCGGTAAATGCACCTATATATCAGAATTGATGGCTAATACCGGCGAAGTGATTGCCGTGGATAAGATACCCAATAAAATGAAGCTTTTAAAACAAGCAGCAGATAGGCTACAGCTCACAAATATTAGCTTAGTGGTGAACGATGCCTTTAAGTATGGCCCTGTCGCGCCAGCGTTCGATCGGGTGCTGGTAGATGCTCCATGTTCCGGGTGGGGAGTATTTAGCAGAAAGGCAGATTTGCGCTGGCAGGTTCATCAGAACATCGCAGAGCTAATCAAGATGCAGGAAAAAGCAATGGATTACGCTGCGAACTTTGTGAAGGTAGATGGTTTCTTGGTATATTCTACCTGCACCATGAATCCTTTAGAAAATGAAGAGCAGATCAAGACATTCCTTGCTAAGAATAGTCGTTTCAGATTGGTGGATGCCAAACTGCATATCCCGTCTATATATACTGATAATGGATTCCTAAAAACTGTTCCTTTTAAGCATCATATGGACGGTGCTTTTGCTGCCAAAATGCAACGGATCAAGTGAGGAGCATGAATGATAACTAATAGCCAATATAAGCGAGCCGGATATTTACTAGGAATTGGATTGGGAATCATCCTCATTACTGCTTTTCTCTTTAGTCAGATTATCTTTCCTGTGTTACTTGGCAGAACCCCCAAGGTTGAAACTCCGGAAGTGACTGGCATGCAGCTACTTCAAGCTAAGCGCATATTACAGGGAGAGAAACTGCACGTGGTGGTGAAGGATTCGCTGTTTAGTGAAACAGCAACGGTGGAAACTGTTCTTGAACAAAACCCATTAGCAGGGGAAAAAATCAGACAGGACGGCACGGTGTATCTAATCATCAGCAAAGGCTCTACGAATGTCATTTTGCCATCCATTATTGGCAGACCTTTTCAAGAGGTGATAGTTTCGCTTAGGTCTTTGGGTTTGCACACTTTGGTTGTGGATTCCACTTATTCCGATATCTATTCGGTAAACTCTGTAATGCGAAGTATTCCATCTTCTGGAAGTAAAGCCAACAAGGGATCTACTGTAAAGCTAATTCTTAGCAAGGGTAGCGTGCCATCAGTAGATACCTTAGCAACATCTTTACCGGTTTATCCTTATTAACTTTATAGGAGGTATTGTGTTTGAACGTATTATGAAACAGACAATTATGAACAGAGTGTTGTATGCTCTGGCACCTCTTCTGTTGTTTTCTATTTACCTGTTTGGTTGGCGGGTATTAGCGGTGGTAGCGGTAGCCAATATCTTCGCTTACATAACTGAGTATCTGTTCATCTTCAAGAAGAAAGCTGGCAAAGTAACCATGGCGGCCTTTGTTACGGCAACGCTTGTGGCGATGACTTTGCCCTCCACAATACCTCTCTGGATTTCGGCAGTTGCTGCTGTCGTATCGATAGCATTCGGCAAGATGGTGTTTGGGGGATTTGGCACGAACGTATTTAATCCTGCCATACTAGGACGTACTTTTGTGTACATTTCCTTCCCTAACCAGATGACTATTTCCTGGATAAAGCCTTTTACCGGCTTTCCGGGCGGTTTTGCTTACTGGAGCGGAAACAAGGCGATGGAAACGGGAGCAACTATTCTAAATCAGCACCGTATGGGTATTGATAATCTCTTTAGCTCAAAAGATGCGTTTCTCGGCTTTATCCCTGGTTCTTTGGGCGAAACCTCAGCAGTTCTGATTATGCTTGCGGCAGTGTATTTGATCTTTACCAAGACAGCCAAATGGCAGCCAATGTTAGGTACGGCGGCAAGTATTCTTTTGTTTAACTTCATCTTTTATCCTTCGATGAATCCACTGTATTTCTTATTTAGCGGGGGGGCGATGTTTGGGATAGTATTTATGACTACCGATCCAGTTTCCCAGCCTAAGGGAAAGCTTTCGTTGTGGATATATGCTCTGCTGATCGGCTTCTTTACCGTGTTCATTCGCAAATTATCGCTCTTTGCCGAGGGCTTTATGTTCGCCTTGCTCTTAACTAATTCATTTATGCCCCTCATCGATTATGCTGTGGAAAGCTTTAGCAAAGCCAAGGTGAAAAAATGAGCACGAAGAGTTTTAGGGACACCATGCTATATCCGATAGTGTTTATGCTCGTTATCTCATTTGTATTTGTTGGCGTGTTAGCGGTTATGTATCGTGGTAGCCAAGCCAAGATAGAGGCTTATGAAAAAGAAACTTACCAGAAGATGGTGCTTAGCTTGCTTGCTACCTCCATCGGTGAAGCAACCGATACAAAGCCTTTCCACATTATCGCAGACTACCCCAATTCCTATAATAAATACGTCAAAGAGATTAGTTTTGCTGGCTTGGATAAGCGGGTATTTATTGCAGAAGTGGATACCGTGGTTTTGGGCTATTGTGTGGATATAACAGGCAAGGGTTTGTGGGGAACGATGCGCGCACTGGTTGCCTTATCTCCGGATTTCAAGACCTTACATGGCATATCTATCTACGATCAAATGGAAACGCCCGGTTTAGGAGCACGTATTGGGGAAGAATGGTTTACAAACCAGTTTAATAATTTCCCTATTCTAAAAACAGATGGCAAGCCGGGGGATTATGTGTTAGACGCTCAGCTGATTCCAGAGGGGGCTAAAGCTGAACAAACAAATCAAATCCAACAAATCACGGGAGCGACAATTACGTCATCCAGCGTGATAAAGATGTTGAAAGGCGAAATTAACCTAGTGTATGAAGCATATCTTAGGCAGGCAAAGCTATGACAAAGAAAGAAATATTCAGAATTAGCGCATTCAAAGAGAATTCTGTCTGGCGTCAGATACTCGGTATCTGTTCGGCTTTGGCGGTAACAAACTTGATGGTGAACAGCCTCATAATGGGATTGGGCGTAATATTTGCGCTTGCCTTATCCTGTTTTACTATCTCTCTATTACGCTCTTATACGCCTCGTAGCATTAGAATGATGGTGCAAACGCTGATAATAGCTGCTTATGTGATTATTGTAGATATCTTCTTGCGGGCTTATATTCCTGTTGTCAGCAAGCAGTTAGGCCCTTATGTAGGCTTAATTATCACCAATTGTATCCTAATGGGTAGAGCCGAAGCTTTTGCATCTCAGAACAAACCTCTGGATTCGTTAATTGATGGGTTAGGAGCGGGGGTTGGATATACCCTTGTCCTGCTGGTAATCAGTTTTATCCGCGAGCTGTTTGGTTTTGGCAGTTTATTTGGCATCAAGGTGTTTGGGGATTGGTGGACAAACTGGTCTATTATGGTGATGGCTCCCAGTGCCTTCTTTATCCTGGCGATGTTTATTTGGGTTATTAACGTTAAATACTATAAGAATAAGGCTTAAAAATGGATATTAGTGCTTTCATACTGTTTTGGGCTGCCATCTTCACCAGCAACATCCTGCTTACCAATTTCTTGGGGATGTGTTCTTATCTATCTGTTTCCAGAGAGATAGAATCTTCTTTTGGGCTTGGTATCTCTGTCATCTTTGTATTAACGATTACAACTGGTCTAAACTGGCTTGTTTACCGTTACATCCTTGTTCCTTTCGATATCATTTATCTTCAATACATTGTGTTTATCATCGTGATTGCAGCATTTGTGCAGCTATTGGAACTCATTATCGAACGTTATGCTCCTGCTTTGTATTACACTTTGGGTATCTTTTTGCCTCTGATAACTGTGAACTGTGCTATCTTTGGTGTTAGTCTATTTATGGTGATACGTAACTACAATTTCCTCCAGTCCATAGCTTATGGTGCAGGCAGTGGGATTGGCTGGCTGATGGCGATTATGATGCTGGCAGCTATACGGCGCAAACTGAAGGAAAAGCTTGTTCCAATAGGTTTGCAAGGGGTGGGTATTAGTTTAATAATCACCGGAATCATGGCTTTGGCTTTTGTCGGTTTTTCTGGAATAGTCCAGGTTCAATAGGGGATATTGTGATTATTGTTATTTTGAAAGACATTGCTTTTTTAAGTATGATCAGCGTATCCTTGGCAATTATAATGGTGATTGCCCAAAAGTGGTTAAGCAATTATGGAGAATGCAAGATCGATATCAATGGCAAGCGTGAAATCACTGTAATTGGTGGCAACAGCCTCTTGTCTTCGCTTTCCGATAAGCAGATATTTCTCCCCTCTGCTTGTGGAGGGCGAGGAACCTGTGGCGCATGTAAGTGTAAGGTTATATCCGGTGGAGGCCCTTTATTACCCACGGAAAAACCAGTGCTTACCGCAGAAGAAATAGCTGCCGGAGATATTCGTCTATCGTGTCAGGTAAAGGTGAAAAGCGATATTAAGATTGAGATCCCTTCCAGCATCTTTAATATCCGCCGTTATCATGCCGTTATAACGGAAATAATCGACTATACTTACGATACTAAGGGTATAACATTCAAGCTGGATGAAGGTGAAAAGATAGATTTCCTTGCCGGACAATATGTGCAGATTGACACCCTGCCCTATGCATCGGTGAAGCAAAAAGTATCCAGAGCCTATTCCATATCCTCAAAACCAGAGATAAACGATGCCTTGCAGTTGATTATCCGATACGTGCCAGAAGGCATTTGCACCACTTGGGTGCATCAGTTTCTTAAGGTGGGAGATCATGTAAGTTTAACCGGTCCCTATGGTGATTTTTTCCTAAGGGATACCGAAGCAGATATAATTTATGTTGCCGGAGGCTCAGGAAAAGCCCCCATTAAATCGATGTTAGAACATTTACAGGTGGTTGGGACGAATAGAAAAATGACATATTTCTTTGGCGCAAGAACCCCAAAGGATTTATATTTAACAGATGAGATGAAAGCTTTGGAAAAAGTATTTCCAGATTTCAAATACGAACCAGTGCTTTCTGCATCTGTAGCAAGTGACAATTGGACTGGGAAAACAGGCTTTCTTATGCCATATTTCGCGGAAGCAATTCGTGATCCCAAGAACACCGAGGCATACTTGTGCGGTAGTCCCGGAATGATTAGCGCGGTAACGAAATCTCTAATTGAACATGGGATTCCTAAAGACAAAATATACTACGACAGTTTTGGATGATATTATGAAAGAAACAACAAAAGAACAAAGAACGCGTGCCCGCATGATGCCGGGTGCGATTACCCTATCGGGCTTCCTTGGCAAAGACAAAAGAACGCTTAATGCCATTATCAGCGCAGATGAGCAAGAGCTGGAAAAGCTTGGTAAAACTGCTGAAGAACTGGCAGACCGCATGTTTTACTTCACGGATGCAAGCTTTAGCACTTACGACGGCACCATCACCGTTGATGAATACTATATCGTGGAAACAGAAGTTACTCGCGGGAAACTGCCATGTCCCTATGCACATGGTGGCATCTTCCGCAAGGCAATCACCAAGCTTACCAATACGAAAAACAACACTAGCGTAACTTGGTCATTCCTAAACATCCACCTGATTAAAGACCATCACTTCTTTGAAGGAAAAGGCTCCACTTTCAGGCTTGAGCCAGCCAAGCTCGTAGAAACGCTTTATTAGTAACCCGTGCAGCCTGATGGGATAATGCTTCAGGTTTCATCCTTTTAAGCTCAGTTATCTATACCGCTTTCTCTCCTTGCGCACCACGCGGATAAAGCACAGGAGAGGTGCGTGCGGAGCTTATGTGACAGGATAGAGAGCAAAGGGGATAAAGACGCCATCATAGGTTATACGTAATCCCACACACTCGTGTGGTATTGACAGACGAGGCGGCTGTCAATACGGATTCATGACATTTCAATTATTGACTACCAACACAGCGCAGCTTAATTCTTATCTTGCCTAACTTGCATGCACTCCCCTATCATTGCCCACTCAATGCCCATATTAAGGGCAATGGGTGGGCATTGATAGGGCAATTGTAGCAAGGAAGAAGAAGGGAATAATGTGGCGGAGAGTCAGGGATTCGAACCCTGGGTACCCGTAAGGATACAACGGTTTTCGAGACCGTCCCGTTCAACCGCTCCGGCAACTCTCCGCGTTTATTGTCGTTTTTCTTTAAAAAAAGAGCTTAGCAGGTGGGAGCATTCAAGCTCCAGTACTTTGCCTATCACTTTGGGGTGATGGTTAAAGCTCTTATCGTTCAGTACGTTATATACGGAACCAACCACTCCCGATTTTGGGTCTGCAGCTCCCCAGATGAGTGTGCCCAATCGGCTCCAAATCAGCATTCCAGCGCACATCAAACAGGGTTCCAAGGTTACGTATAGGCTATAATCATAGAGGAACACAGGCTCTGAAGCCATGATTCTGTCAATAATCAATTTCTCGGCATGAGCTAAAGGATTGGCATACTGCTTGGTACGGTTATGCTCGCGCAAGATAATCTCGCCATCTTTCACCAACACAGCACCCACGGGAATCTCGTTTTCCAGAGCTGCCTGTTTTGCTTCGCAGATGGCAAGATTCATGAAGTATTGATGATCAATAGGGCTTAAAACGTTCATGGCGTATTGAAAATATAGACTTTGGCTTCCGCGACTTTGGTATCCAGCCATTTATCGAACCAGTTTCCTGGGAGGGTTTGCACATAAGCCTGGCGGATTTCGACGGGAGAAGCTTTCTCTTTGGTGAAGTTCAGCTTATGCACGATAGGCACAACTAATATGCCCTTATGTTTGATTGCAGGCGGGGTTTGTTTGTCCAAATGAGCTTTAACCGCCTGATAATACAACCCAGAGAGCGCTTGATTATCCCACACGGTAGCACTCGAGGCATTTGTTAAGGTTACAGAGGGGGGAAGCACACTGGAAGTCAATCTATCGGTAGCAGCCCAGTTTTCAGCCCTTTGCAGGTTAATTTCGTTACTTCTGATTTTGGTAATCTTGGTGGTGATAAAATCTCTTACCTGCTCTAAACTCTTGGTGTTTTGGGTTTGGTTTTCCAATACTTCCACCACAATCCAAGCTGAAAGAGCAGAGGAATAAACCGGCTCTAAAATAGCTCCAGATACAGCCTTGTGCAGCTTTTTTAGGATAATCCCTTTCACATCAGGAGCATCGAAGTTTAAACTGTCGGCAGCCATGCGACCGCTTGCAGTGTAGGGAAGCTCAAATTCGTTGGCAGCTTCTTTTAGTCCAATGCTAAGCGAAAGATCCATCAAGCGTCTGGCTTGTGTTTCTGGCGCAGCAAGAGTGCTTGAGCGGGCAAGTGACTGTACAATAATGCTCTGGTAATCGGTTAAAGTCTTTGTGCTTTGCACCTTTTGATGCAGCACCCAGCCAAGTTCATTCCTTTGTACGGCGGTGCAAGCACCATCACGCAGGATGTCAAATTCCTGTTTGATCTCCAAAGGCAAATCAGCGGTTTTCACGTAGCCATGCTTAACTAAGGTTAGGATGCCGCTGGTACCCTGATTGGCATGGATAATCTCCCCGGCACTGATCCCTTCATTCAGCATGTAGTATATAGAATCGGCAAGCGCCTTTGAAACTGCATGGTCATCTGCATCGGGCACAACTGGAACAAGGCTGTAAGCCAGCTTGTGGTAGGGCTGTAAGCTGAAATCTTCCAAGTGGTTGCTGTAGTATGTGCTAATCTCGTTATCGCTGATTAGCACCTTCACCTCAGAAGGATCGAAGAGAAAGAGCTGAAGATCAGCATTACTAGCCAGAATCTTGGCGATTTGCTTACTCTCAGCCGCAGAGATAAGCTCATTCTCCACCAGCTTGGTTTTCAG
>Ga0172377_10007743_pt1 | contig 11039 bp, 13 predicted proteins | sample Pumphouse3metaG_FD_119749 | JGI IMG/M metagenome (GOLD analysis project Ga0172377, IMG submission 119749) | Leachate microbial communities from a municipal landfill in Southern Ontario, Canada - Pumphouse #3 metaG | ecosystem: Engineered > Solid waste > Landfill > Unclassified | place: Canada... | reverse complement strand
GGATAATGAGGATTAGTCCAAAGCATCCGATTTTCAAGATATATCCTCTTTATATGAACTTCTTGATGGCAAATTCGATAGTGGATACGCTGACGGTGGTTTCGAAACAGGGACCGTTGGGGCGTTCATTTAGCACGGCATATACAGGGAAACGCCAGCTATCACGCACTCCATCGGTAAGATCACGATGGCAGGCAACCGCGATAATCACATCAGGGCGATTATCCTTGATCAGCTTGCGAGCTAATGAGCCACCAGTTGCCACCGCAGCATTCACCTGATATTTGTCCACGACACCTTTCACCTTGGCAATATCGCATTTCCCACATTCCGCACATTCGATAACATCGCTGGTGATGCGAATCTTGCATTCGGAATTTTGCAGGCAGTGAGGGAGCAGCAGCAGGATATTCTTGCTGTGGATGCCCATAAAATTGCTGAGGATAATCTCGTTGTTAAAGTTCAGAAAAGATTCCTGCAAGGTGCTTTTCTTCACCATGAATACTTTCCCCAGCCACTTGGCAAGGTAGAAATAGATGTTGAACAGCATCCAGGTGGTATATAGCCTCAAACTATGTGGTTTGATCTTTTGATGAGTGCTCATCAAAATCAAAATCCAGGTGCTTACCAATACCGTTAGGACAATAAACATAAAAGTAAACAATACTGTCTGCATGGCCGATAGCCCCAGATGATGGTAGTTACTTAAAGCCAGGGAAAAGAAAACTATGCTGAGTATAATCAGCGATAGGCTTACTAACATGGGGAATTTAATCACGGCAAGATAATGTTCTTTCATTTTTGTCACATCCAAAGTTCTTCACCGGTATTTAGACGGGCACCGTTGGCAAATGCCGCAGCATCCATGATCTTCTTACCTTCGGCCTGCACTTGGCGGATTAAGAGTTGTTTATCCATGCAGTTAACGGTAAAACCGGTGTTTTTAATGATTTTGGCAATATTGCCGCAAAGCCCTTCTGGTAATTCGTCAATTGGCTCTGCCTGAAGTATTTTGAGCTTGGCTTTACGGAAATAGCACCAAGCTCCGGGATGGTAAGAAAAAGCTCTGATTTTGTTGTTTACGGTTTCGGCGGGTAAATGCCAGGAAATGTTACACAAGGAACAATCAAACTTCGGGCATAAACTGGCTTGGTTATGCACTTGCGCCGTCTCTGATGCCTTGATGGTATCTAAAGATTGTAACAGTTTTAACAGCATGGATGCTGCCTGCTCTGCCAATCTATCATGCAAGCTGCTATAATTCTCGTTCTGCTGGATCTCCAAGCTTTGCTGGGCGATGATGGGTCCCGCATCCAAGGCAGCAATGAGGCGATAGATGGTGGTTCCTGTAATCGTTTCACCATTTAGAATTGCACTTTGAATGGGGCTGGCACCACGATACTTGGGTAACAAGGAAGGATGGAGATTGATGGATTTGTAGCGTGCCAGGTTGCGCAATTCCTTGCCGATATAACCTCCGTACGAAGCAGTTATCAGGATATCTGGATTCGAAGAGGCGATCAGGCTGTAGCTAAAATCGTCGTTGATGTTATCTGGATTAAACAAAGTAAGCCCGTTTGCAATGGCGTAAGCAGCAATGGGGGTGGGAACGCTTTTCAGATTTCTTCCAGCAGGTTTATCGGGTTGGCTAATCACCACCTGAGGAGCCAAACCATTTTTGCACATTAAATCCAGGGCTGGCAAACCATAGGCGGATGAACCAATAAACACGCTTTTAATCATCTGGAAAACCCTCCATTATATTCACTCCATCCACTGCTGTTGCAGCTATTTCATTCAGCCTGCGCTTAAGCCTTAGCTTGGCAAGAGTACCCACTCTATCCGTAAAGACGAAGCCTTCCAAATGGTCGTATTCATGCTGAATAACCACTGCTTTAAAGCCTTCTGCTGTTTCCTGAATCCTGTTCCCTTGTGGGTCTGTGTATGAATAGCTAATCTTTACAGCGCGATGGACATTGGCAAAGATACCGGGAAGGCTGATGCAACCTTCCTCATTATCCGCCTCACCTTCGCGGCTTTCTATTACAGGGTTTATCATCACAATGGGATTAGGCTCTATATCTTCACGCGCCCAATCGGGATCTATTACAAACACCCGAAAATGCGAGCCCACCTGATTTGCAGCAAGTCCCACTCCATCGCGCTCATACATCGTGAAAGAAAGATCGCTAATAAACTCATGTAAAGCGGGATCGTTTACATCACATTCGCTAAGCTTGGTTCGTAAGATGTTATCGCCATAGAGACGGACGGGTAATAGTCTGGGTTTCATTTTGCAGTAGCAGTATCCACAATGTTAAGAATCGTAACGATGGCGCTTTTCTGAAATTCCACCCGAACCTTGTTGGTTTCGTCTATTTCCACAACCACGATGCCTTTATCGGGCTTTAAAGATACCACTCTACCGTAAATACCGGAAGAGGTGAGCACTTTATCGTTCACTTGCAGGGATTCCAACATCTTTTGCAACTCTTTGGCACGCTTTTGCTGAGGTCGGATCATCAGAAAGTATAGAATTGCGAACATGGCAACCATGAAAATCATGGTACTTCCACCAAAACCACCTTGAGCGGCAGGTGCGGCAGCGGTAGCTTGTAATAGTATATATGGCATTTTTTCTCCTATAATCCAAAGAACTTTGGATAGATTCTAATTATAATCTGGATTAGCACATTGGCAAATAACCCAGCCAATATATCGTCAACCACCACGCCCCAACCCTTGGGCAAGTTTTGGGAACGCGAGATGGGAAAAGGTTTGGCTATATCGAACACTCTGAAAAAGAGAAAGGCATACACCCCAATAAGATAAGTCTTGGGCAAAAACATCACCGCCACAAAAAAACCGCACACTTCGTCTATCACTATAGAGCCAGCATCATGACCCAAAGTAAACTCGGCTTTTGTGGATATATACACCGAGAACAGGCAAAAAGCAAGGAATATGGGAATAGTGTACAGCATCCCTGCACCACTGAAAGCAGCCGCGGGGATTAACAGATACAGGCAAAAAGCAGCAGCAGATCCCCAAGTACCGGGCATATTAGGCATAAAGCCTATGCCAAAGAAAGTGGCAAAAAAGGTGTGGATGTTCAGCTTGGTTTCTTTCATTACATCATTATTTGTACGTATGATTCACGCTTCAAATCGCTCATCCATTTATCGTAAGCTTCCGTTTGCCTCTGTTGAAACAGGTATTGCTGAATGTGTTCTTTCACTTCATCAAAGGTGAATATCCGCGGTGGAAACTCTTCCAAACGGCTAAACAGATACAGCATCCCTTGGTTTTCTAATACGGGGGATATCTGTCCCACAGGAATCTGCATGATTGCCACGGCAAACAATTCTGGCAAGTCAGCTTCGGCAAACTCACCGATAATCCCGCCCTCTTCCTTGGATTCATTATCCATCGAATAGGCTTTGGCGAGCGACTCGAAGCTTTCGCCAGCAAGATAGCGGCTGCGAACGCTTTCCATCAGATTACGCGCTGCCAAAGTATCTGCATCTGTGGCAGAGACCATTTTAAGGATATGGCGTACATGCAGCTCATCTCCTTTCTTTTCTTCCAGTTTAATGATGTGATAGCCAAACTGAGTTTGAACAACGCCACTTGTCTCGCCTACTTGCAAGGCATATGCAGCGTCCTCAAAAGGTTTAACTGTCTCGCCTTTCTTTAAAAAACCGAGGTCTCCGCCTACTTCCTTACTGGGGCAATCGCTTTCGGCAGCAGCAAGAGTGGCAAAATCTTCGCCATTCTTCAGCCTTGCCAGAATTGCTTCTATCTCGCTTTCTTTCTGCGAGGCTGCTTCATCGCCTGCATTCACTTCACGCATGATCATGCCCAGTTTCCAGGAAACAGGCTTCACGGCAAGGGTATCTCTGGTAGCTATGTAAAAAGCCTGTACCTCTTTGTCTGTAACCTTAACTTTGGAGGAGATATACTTATTCACCAATTGCTCGGTAAGGGCGCTTTCGGTAAGCATGTCTGTGTAGTATTTCAGCAGGTCAGATTCCGTAAGCTTGCTTTTTTTAAGGTCGTTTATAAAAGCCTGATCGGAAGGATAGCGGGTTTTAATCTGTTTCAAATAACGCTCGGCACTTCCTTTAACACGGGATTCGTCTATTTTAATGTTCAAATCCTTGGCTTTCTGAATCATCAGCCGCTGTTCAATCATCTCACTTAATACACTTCTTGGGTCTGTATCAGGTTTTAACATCTTGGCGCTTTGCATCTGTGCCAGTTGTTTCTGTAAATCCGATAGCAGGATTACATCCGTTCCTACTTTGGCAACTATTCTATCGATCACTTCTGCACTGGCAGCGAATACCGCCATCAGCAACAGAAGCACAATAAGGGCTTTTTTCATGCTAATTCCTTCTTAGTAATAATATATCTTATCCATGTGGGATTTGATTTCTTTCAAAAGTTCTTGATACACCTGATCCTGTTTTTCCAGGATTATCTTGCGCTTGATATCAGCACGATAGTCCTCAAAATTAGCTTCCTGGGAAGTATCACGTTTATCTGCTATGCGAAAAACGAACCAAAGTTGGTTCTGACTTACAATTCCATATCCGTTTTCGGCAATATTCCGCGCTGCTAGCCAGAAAGTGCTGTCTGCTCCGGCTGCCGAAACAAAGCCCATCATACCGTTTTTGGCTTTCAATGCTTCCGTGGAATAACGCTGCACCGCTTCATTAAAGTTCATCCCTTGGGAAACCTGACCCAGTACTTTCTCTGCACTTATCTTATCTTCCAGGGCTATGCGCTGCACGCTATATTCTGCTGCCGATTTCTTAAACTCGGACTGATGAATGCGGAAGTAATTGAACAACTGATCTTCCGAAACCTGAACTTCTGCCAGCCTTTTAGAGATCAGGGCATTGGCTTTCACTTTCTTGGCTGCATAGAGAATACGCTGTTTTACCGCAATATCCTTATCAATCTTGTTATCATCGGCATATTTAGCCAGAATGCTTAGGTTTACCCAGTCTTCAATATATTTCTTGCGCTGGTCTGCCGATAAAGCATCCCATTCTGCCACCCCAAAGGTAGCTTTGAAGTTTTCCAAATATAACACTTCATCACCCACCTGCGCCAGGGCTATGCCTTTCTCTTCCTTTTTATTACACGCTGCCAAGCTGATGGCGAGCAGTATAATTAAGGCAACACGATATCTCATTGCTTCAAATAGGGTGGAGTAAAGGTAATGCGAACATAAGGTTTTTTAGCTTCAGGAGTGGTAGTGCTAAAATCGTAAAACTCTATCTCACCAAAGCTCTGCCTTTCCTGCGTGGATTGAATGGTGAAGCCATTAGACGGCTTTTCACCCGAAATATAAGCTTGTATCAAAGGAGTAACATCAATCTCGAGGCTATCTCCCACAACCGTTCCGGTACTGAAGGGAGTTAGGCTTAGTGCCTGATAATCTGCAATCAAGGGTGGGCTGGTGATACTAATATCCTCTCTGGTAAGGTTGAAGGGGAATAAACTGTATAAAGCACCCCCCAGGTAATAGGGATTGTTCTTGGCATGCAACACCACCACAGCACGATTCACGGTGAGACGTTTGATATCCTGGCTACTCATCTGATTTCCATCGTTATCCTTAAATAGAGTAGGGTTGGATACCCATTTGAGGTAGATCCGTGTCGCCTTGGGATTGCTAATCTTCCAAGCTGTGGAAATAGCTTCCTGATTAGCGGTAAGCGTATAACTATCCTTAAGTGCTTTAGTATTAAAAACTTGGTATGCAGTCCCAGCTACCTTTCTGTATCTAAGATTAAGCTTGGCGCCATCGCTGCCTTCTGCCGATCTAAACTCCACAAAACCATTATCAACTACCTTCACTGCAATATTAAAGCCGGTGCTGTCTGCATTGGTTTCCCAGTTTTTTACCACATCCGGAGTAAGTTTTAACTTCACATCAATACCAAAGATAGATATCGAATCTGCTATTTCAGTTTCGGTATTGGGAATATATTCCATGTTATTCATTACAGAAAGGGTATCATTCCAGGCTCCGTTTATCTTATACAAACGCAGCTTAAGCTTGGTCGCAGTTGCGGGAGAACGCTTAACGAGAGTCAGGTTTACATAGCAGCTATCCAAATCTACCAAATCTATAGTCGCCTGTCTGGGCAAACCTACAAAGCGCATATAAGCCACTGCCTGAGTATCCTGGTAATCTCCGCTTAAGAGTTTTGCTTCGCTGCCTGTGATCACCCGCAGGGTATCCGAAGGAAAACTGAATCCATCAATAATACCACTCGGGTCATCTATCGTTTTGGTATTTACATTGCTCCAATTATTTCCTGTCAGGTTGTTCTTTCTGGTACATCCAGAAACCGCCATAAGGCTAAGAGAAATAAGAGCCAGCCACAACAAAAGCTTTTTGAACGAATCCATAATAATAATCCTATTAATAAGAGATTTTGATATTTAGTAACAGTAGTAGGCTTTGTGGATATGGGGATAATCGGTCAAGTAATTTCTTTTCTACATAGCCACAAGTCACTTGCAGAAGGTGGGGATATGTGGATAACTTGTGTACAACTGCTACCCCAAGTCTGGCTTTATCCACCGCTAAATTGCCAAAGCCCTTTATCCACAAGTTATTCACAGTTATCCACATGGGCTTGTGCACTTGTGTGGATAACTCGCCAAAATAGTGTAAAGGTGGAAGGGTGGAAGAGTGTAACAGAGCAGTAGTTTGAGTGCTATTTTTATTGCTTGAGATAGGCTGTGGATTATTTGTAAAAACAGGAATGCTGTCCAATATGTGTTTCACCTTTTCACTTTTCCACTCTTTCACGGTGTTTCAATTCCTAATATTCTTGATCATCATTTCCACGCGGGCACGAAACTCGTTATCTTCGCGAAACTGATTATCTATCATCTTTTTGGCATGTAAAACGGTGGTGTGATCTTTGCGATTGTAATATTCGGCAATTTCTTTAAGACTAAGCTGAGGAATCAGCATATTTGCCAAATACATGGCTACTTGGCGCGGGAAGGCAACTTGCTGTTTGCGGGTTTTTTCCATCATCTGCATGGGTGTGAGACCATAGGTAATGCAGACTTGCTTAGTAATGGCATCCAGAGAGATATTACGCAGCTTTTCGGAAATCATATCGGAGAGGATATCCTCGGCGGTGCTTTCATCAATATCTTCGGGATTTAGCTTGTTATATGACGAATAAGCCAGAATACGGATCAGTGAGCCTTCCAATGCACGCACACTACTGGTGATGTTATCGGCGATATAGTTGAATACGCTGTCACTTAAAACAATGTTCTCCGGTTCGGCTTTTTTACGCAGAATAGCCACTCTGGTTTCAAAATCCGGATTCTTAAGATCGCACATCAAACCGCTTTCAAAACGGGTTACCAGCCTCTTTTCCAGATCTGGTATGTCTTTGGGAGGACGGTCGGACGTAAGCACAATCTGCTTTTTGTTATCAAAGAGGGCATTAAAGGTGTGAAAAAACTCTTCCTGAGTGCCTTCCTTGCGGGATAGAAAGTGAATATCATCCACCAACAGCAAATCCACTTTGCGAAACTTGGCACGAAAATCGGGCATTTTATTACTGCGGATGCCATCGATCATCTCGTTGGTAAAAGCTTCCGAAGTGGTGTAATAAATTGAGCAATTGCGCCCTTCTTTAGCTACAAAATTGCCCACAGCTTGCATCAGATGAGTCTTTCCCATGCCGCTTTCACCATAGATGAACAGCGGATTGTAGGTATAACCGGGGGATTCTGCCACGGCTTTGGCAGCACTGGAGGCGAAGTTATTATTCTTCCCCACCACAAAATCTTCAAAGGTATAGCGTTCGTTCAGCTTGGCATTCAAGGTGATGCGGTTACCTGTATAATCAGGGATATCCCCGCTTTCACTGGAAACCCTGTGCGGATGCGTGATAAACTGAATGTCATACTTGCGTCCATACAAGCTGTAGGAAATCTCGCTAAGCGCTTCTTTGTAATTCTGATTCAGGTAATTTGCCGAGAATTGAGTAGCCACACGGATCATCAATGCTTTATCGGTCATATCTACTAGTTTTGTATCAGAAAACCACGTCTTGAAACTCTGGGGATTAATGTTCTCTTCCAGCTTATCCAGAACGTTTTGCCAAATGTCTTGATCCATAAGTCCCAATCCTAAAAAGTTATTTATCCACAAATCGAGTTGGTGCGCTTTGCAAGGCTTTCGGCTTATGTTATCTCGCTGATATTGAGCAATTTAGCTTTAATATTAAACTCAACCTTCTGCCCTCAGCGATAAACTTATCCACATTTTATCCACATGAAAGGAACGCCGTATGCGTAAAAATCTCTCTCTTTGTAGGTTAGCAATTTCCCATGTTTGCTTTGCGACCAACCTCGCCAAAGAAAACTTCTCCCAAGATTTGTCAAGCAGCTAAACGTCCACAGGATGGTAGCTTAGATAAACTCATAATTAGCCAAGTCCTTTTAATTATATAGCTATAGCCACAGATTATGTATATCTAAAATAAGCATAGAAAGCGTCTTATCTGTTGTATAGTATGAGCTTAGTGATTTTGATGATTTCTTTCACAGCTTTCTTACTTGCTTATCCGAAACCGATTAGATACTGTATTGATGCTGGTCCGATCGGGAGTTAACCCGATGAGATCCCGATCGGATCCCGATGAAACCCCTTGCGGATGAGCAAGGACGCCGTTCCTGGGAGGGTGGGTTTTGGGTGATGGAGTGCTGCGGCACTCTCACTTTCGTAGGATCGGAGTCCTAAGCTAACCAGCTTCCAGGCATCCCCCCGTTTTGTCGTTCCCGCGGAGGCGGGAATCCAGCCCTTCTCAATTTGTTTAATATCAACCAGTTATATATATATGAAAACAGCTTAGTTCATCTTTTGCAGTTTGTTCTTTTGAATGCTCTTTTTAATAATCCACTCCTTAATTTATTGTCTTTCAATGGGCTAGGTTCCCGCCTCCGCGGGAACGACAGTAGAAAAACGAGAACTAAAGTAAAAAACAGTGGAAGCATACTAAAAAGTTATTTAAGCTTGACAAAAGAAAGGCTATATAGTGCGTAACACCATAGAGATAGTTACAAATGAAATACATGCTTTCGCATAAAAATAAAGAGGCTTTTGTATATGAAACTAAACACGATATCTTCTCTTCGTGACAACCGCACACGGGGGACAGTGGGTGATTTTATCTCCGATAACTTAAGCCCCGATTGCAGCTTATCCTTTGTTTCGGCATATTTCACCATCTATGCATATCTACAACTTAAAAACAAGCTGGATGAGATAGATACCCTACGCTTTCTATTTGGTGAACCTCGCTTTATATCCTCTATAGACCCTACCAAAACTGATAAAAAGCAATTTATGATCGAGGATGATAAACTGGTGATCCCCATGGAAAAACGCCTAGCACAAACAAGGACAGGAGCCTGGAACTGCTTACACCCTATATGGAATTGGGCAGTGAGCGACGTAAGGTGGCGGTGAAGGTGGTGGATATCTTTGGCAACGACACCATGCGGATAATAGAGATCGGCACAGGAGGGGAATGATGGGTAAGATAGTGGTGAAAGACACTGAGATCTGTTCCAAATAGCAGGAGGATGAAATGAATAACCTGGATGATTATAAGAAAACTATTTTCGAGAGGCTAAAAAAACTAAATGAGTTTGGTTCGGAATATTGGCTGGCAAGGGATTTGGCTGAAGCCCTGGATTATAGCCAATGGCGTAATTTTGTAAACGTGATTGACAAAGCCAAAGAAGCTTGTAAGAATACGGGTAACAACGTGTTGGATCATTTTGCCGAGGTCAGCAAAATGATCAACTTGCCTAAAACTGCAACAAGAGAAATCGACGATATTATGCTCTCTCGTTATGCTTGTTATTTAATTGTACAAAATGCTGATCCTGCCAAAGAAATAGTCGCTTTGGGTCAATCCTACTTTGCCCTAAAAACAAGAGAAAGGGAACTGGATGAAGAATACCAGCAATTATCTGAAGATAAAAAACGCTTGGCAATCAGGCAAGAGTTAAGAGAGCATAATAAACAATTGGCTGATGCTGCCAAAGACGCAGGTATTGAAGATGCAACAGAATATGCTGTGTTCCAGAACTATGGCTATATGGGCTTGTATGGAGGATTGAAAGCAAAGGATATACATATTCGCAAGGGGTTGAAGAAAAGCCAGAAGATCCTGGATCATATGGGCAGCACAGAACTAGCAGCTAACTTATTCAGGGCAACCCAAACAGAGGAAAAGCTGAGAAGAGAGAAGGTTAAGGGAAAGAAATTAGCTAATGATGTTCACTACACTGTAGGTAAAAAAGTGCGAGAAACCATTGAAGAACTTGGCGGAACTATGCCAGAAGATTTGCCTACACCGGAAGAATCCATTGCTAAGATAGAGCAAAAAAACAAATCTATTACTGAGGGCAAAAAAGAAGATTAAATAAAGAAAATTGTGGTGATAAACACAGAGAATAGCATAATCGCACACAACAGCTTGGATTACATCTATTTAACCGATATGCTAAGAGCCAAGGATGGTGATTTCTTTATCTCAGATTGGCTTAGAAACAAGAATACCATAGAGTTTATGGGGATATGGGAAACCGTGCCCAATCCAAACTTGAATTATGGCGAATTCGCCACAATTAGAAATCAGGAAGTAAAAATGTTGAAGAAAGCCCGAATAGATATGGCAAAATCTAATCCCGCCGAATTCGACGGGGTAAGTATAGTCGTTGAAAATATCTGTTATTATCATAGCACTATGAACGGCATTATCTCAACTACTTCATCTGGATTCAATACAATGGGCTATACCTGCGAAAAAGATACACTTAGCATACATGCCATAATAAATGATCCTAAATATCCTCCCAATTTTGCCAATGCCAAGTTTATGCTGGTTGCCTGCTCTGCTTTTATTAATTATCCGATGCAGAGGAATACTTGAGAAGAATTGTAAAGCGAGGAAAAAAGGAGTTGACAATAT
>Ga0172377_10007736_pt1 | contig 11049 bp, 9 predicted proteins | sample Pumphouse3metaG_FD_119749 | JGI IMG/M metagenome (GOLD analysis project Ga0172377, IMG submission 119749) | Leachate microbial communities from a municipal landfill in Southern Ontario, Canada - Pumphouse #3 metaG | ecosystem: Engineered > Solid waste > Landfill > Unclassified | place: Canada... | reverse complement strand
GACGCGCTGCTAGTATCCTAGGGCTATGCCCGTATATGAAGAACCCCCGGCTATGCCGGGGGGTTGCTTTTTTCTTCGTTTTAAAATGGTTGGAGATTATTCAAACTTGATGACGCCGGCCGGACAGCTTATCGAGGCATCTCTGATTTCGGTCTCGTATTTGGAGAAGTCTACGCCGTCTTTTACCTTCATCTTTTCAGGGACGGAAAATACGGCATCGCAGATCGTTTCGCATGCGCCGCAGGATACGCATTCGTCGTTAGATTCGTCGAGCCAGACTTTTTTAATAGCCATAGTTTTTTGCCTTTTTTTATGAGAGTCCAAAAAATTGCCTTTTTATGGATTCCCGGGTGGAAATGTGTGCTTTGAATATAATAAATTTGGGGCACATAGAACAAAGAGGCTCGTCTAGAAATGAAAACGGTTGTCGTCAAAATCGGTGGAAGTCTTGCTATTGATGAAGCAAAACTCCTTGATTTTATTCATTCTATAGCTAAGTTGCCCGCGCTTGGCTATAAAGTTGCCCTGGTACATGGCGGAGGCAAGGACATTAACGAGAATATTGCACTTTTGTCTGAAGAGCCCCAGTTTATCGAAGGCCTGAGAGTGACGACTCCGAACATCATGAAAATGGTGGAAATGACGCTTTCCGGTTATGTGAATAAGAAGTTGGTCCGCATGCTCGAAAATGAGGGCTGCCCTGCTGTGGGCATTTCGGGTATCGATGGAAAACTTTTTGAAGCGAAAAAACGGGAATCTGGTGCGGATTTAGGCTGTGTTGGAAATATCTGCAATGTGAACCCTAAGTTGGTAACGGATCTTTGGAATGCGGGTTGGGCGCCTGTGGTGAGTCCGATCTCGATTGGTTCCGGTGTCGCTTGGAATGTAAATGCGGATACCGCCGCTTCCGAATTGGCTGTGGCGCTGAAGGCTGAAAAATTCTTGCTAGTGAGCGATGTTCCCGGTGTTCTTGATAAACAAAAAAATGTCATTTCAAATCTCGACGAGCAAAAAGTTGAATCTCTAATTGCTGATGAAACAATCTGTGGTGGAATGATTCCGAAGGTGCGCGAAAGCGTGAAAGCTCTCCGACGAGGACTCAAACAAATTCACATCTTGGGATGGAAAAATTCTGAACATTTTGTAAAACAGATCAATGGAGAAATTAATTATGGTACAATCCTTGAATAGAAATTTACTCGCGGAAGACAAGGCTGTTATTGCTCCCTTTTGTTGCAAGCCAGACGTTAGCTTTGTCGAAGGCAAGGGCTCGTATCTTTTTGATGCGGATGGCAAGAAGTATTTGGACTTCGTTTCGGGTATTGCCGTAAACGCGCTTGGGCATCAACACCCGGCGGTTGTAAAGGCAATGCAGGATCAGATTGGAAAGTTTGTTCATTTGAGCAACCTTTATCCGAACTATCCGCAGATCGATTTTGCAAAGAAGCTTTTGTCTGTAACGCATTTTGGCAAAGTATTCTTCTGCAATTCGGGAACGGAAGCGAACGAAGGCGCTATTAAGCTTGCCCGTAAGTATTTTGACCGCAAGGGAGATGAAAGAACGCAAATCGTAGCTTTCAATGGAAGTTTTCATGGGCGTACTTTAGCTTCTTTAGCCGCTACGGGCCAACCCGCTCTTTGGCATGGCTTCGGCGAACTCCCTAGGGGTTTTTTGCACGTGGATTGGAATGATGTAGAAGGCTTAAAGAAAGTAGTGAATGCCAAGACGTGTGCAATTATGCTCGAAAGCCTTGCCGGCGAAGGCGGCGTGATGCGGCTTTCTCCTGAAATGGCAGAAACGGTGAATGCCCTCCACAAGGAATTCGGATGCCTCGTGATCGTGGATGAGATTCAGGCGGGTATGGGCAGACTCGGAACCTTCCTCGGCGAAGAACGCACGGGGCTCAAGGCCGACCTTGTGACGCTCGCCAAAGCTATCGGTGCCGGTCTCCCGCTAGGTGCTATTTTGATGACGCAGGAAATTGCAGACAACTTAAAACCGGGCGATCACGGAACCACCTTTGGTGGCAATCCTGTGGCTTGTGCCGCAGGCCTTGTTGTGACAAACGTCGTAAGCGATCCAAAATTTCTCGCGGAAGTACAAACGCGCTCTGAAGAACTTCAAGCTGGTTTGAAGAGTCTCATCCAGAAGTATTCTTTCTTGGGCGAGATCCGCGGAGATGGACTTTTGCTCGGCGTGACGACTACTAAACCCGTTTCAGATCTCGTCGTGCTTGCCCGGAAAGAAGGCTTGCTGATTCATAGGGCGGGTACGAACGTGATCCGTTTGCTCCCTCCGCTGAACGTGACTAGCGCAGAAATTGTAGAAGCTCTTGAAAAGTTGGATAGGACTTTTTCAAAAGTCCCCGCTTAATTTAATTTGTTAAACAGAAACGCCCGGCAGTAGATACTGCGGGGCGTTTTTTGTGAACTTTATATGTACTAGAAATTATCGCTTGTTCGTAGGCGCCTGCCGCACTCGCGGAGCAAGGTCTCCGTGATGGCGGAACAAATGCTTGACAAGCGTACCGAATCCGCGGAAGATTCTGTAGCGTTCGCGACCGTTGAAAACCGCGAGCTTTGCTTGTGCAAGAATGTAAGTCGGGCGGAGGTAGAATTCCCGGCGTGCTTGGTCGCAGAAGTCCACCAAGTCTTGGCTGGAAAGCGTCCCGCGGTGAATGGTCGTGCGGTGAAAACCGTCCTTATCGAGCCACTGGCTGTAATCGCTGCTTTCGAGCGCTCCGCTTTCGAGGGCTTCTTTGTAGGCTTCCGTTCCGGGGTATGCCATGATGGGGTAGAACTGGGCAGTGTTCGGCGAGAGCCTTTTCGCATAATCGAGCGTCATGCGGAGCGTTTCTCGTGTATCGCCCGGGTTTCCGACCATAAAGCAGCCGTGCACGAGCATCTTTGCCTTGCGCGCATTCGCCATGAATTCGATAGCCTTGTCCGTGTTCTTTACTCCCTTGTGGATCTTTTCAAGAACTTCCGGGGAGGCGCTTTCAAAACCGACGCACATTTCGCGCCCGCCGGCTTTATGCATCAATTGCAAAAGGTCGAGAGGAACGTCGGCGCGAGCATTGCAGCTCCAAGTAATTTTGAGACCGCGCTGGAGGATAAGTTCGCAGATGGCCCTTACGTGGGCGTGGTTTGCTGTGAATGTATCGTCTTCAAAGAAGACTTCGCCTAAGTCCGTAAAATTTTTTTTGATGAATTCGAGCTCGCTTACGACGTCTTCCGGGCTCCGCATACGGAACACGTGGCCGTTCATCGTTTGCGGAATCACGCAGTAGCTGCAGCGATTAGGGCATCCGCGTCCGCTCAAGATAACGACAATCGGATTCAGGTTCGCACCATAAAAATAGCGCTTGTAGCAAGAGAACAAATGCTTAAAATAGGTCTTGCTCACCCACGGAATTTCATCGAGGTTAGCAATCTTCGGCCCTTCGGGCTGGAAGTCTATAGAACCGTTTTCTTTTCTAAATGCAAGTCCGGCGATGTCGGATGGATTTTGAATTTCTCTGCGAAGGAGCCTAACAAGGTTGCGGGCGGTATAGTCTGCTTCGCCGATGATTACATAATCCAGTGCGGGCTCCATCTGAAGGCTTTCGAGCGGTTCCGCCGAAGCGTGCGTACCCATGATTGCTATAGGGACACCGAAAAGCACTTTCAATGTTTTGACGACGGAAAGGTCATTCAGAATACTGGGGGTGCTGGTGCTCGAAATGATGAGTTCCGGCGAGAATTCTCTGATTTTGGCAATTGTTGCTTCCAAATCGAGGTCCATAGCTGGACTGTCAATGAGCTGAATTGTATTGCCATCGGCTTCTACTGTGCCTGCTGCATAGCTGAGGAACATGGGCCAATAGAGAGTGCTCGATTTTGTGACGCACGGACTCCGGGATTCCCGGCTGAACATAGGGAAAAAAGGCGGATTTAAAAAGGTTACGCGCATAAGCATCCACAAAATACATTCTAATTTTAAAATAATATCAGCGAATTATTAAAAAGTGCTTTAGACGCGAATACGGAGCTCTTTTTAAGGCTTTAATCAGGTGAAGAAAATGAAATTGAAAAATTGGATTCTGTTGTCTGCGGTTGTTTTTGCGGCATCTCCGCTATGCGCCGGAGTTTTGGATACTATGCAAGTCCGTTCGCCATCGGGCGCGTTACAGGAACTCTACACGGTGAAGAAGGGTACGACTGTGCGTGAGGGACATTTCATTTCGTATTATGCGGATGGCAAGATAGGCGTTGAGGCGGATTACAAGGCGGGAAAACTGAGCGGCGTATTTAAAAGCCATTATTCAAACGGTGTACTGTGGCAGGAAATTTTTTATGTGGATGGCGTTGAGGATGGGGAGATGAAAACCTATTATGAAACAGCCGCATTAAAAACATTAGACACGTATAAGAAGGGGACGATGGATGGTCCCTCCAAGGAATGGGATGTGATGGGCAAGCTCCGCCGCGAGATCACATATCAGAACGGTCAAATTGAAGGGACCGTGAAAATTTATGATGCAGAGGGAGCCCTTTCCGAGGAAATGGATTTTGTCCACGGACTCCGCGAGGGCAAATACCGCCGCTACAACAAGGGCATCATGGTACTAGAAGCAGAATTTGTTCGCAATCGCTGCGTTAAGAATTGTCCGGAATAGGCATTTTATTTGGTCTGCAATTCGCCCGCGGATTTTTTCGCGGGTTTCTTTTTTATGGCGGAATAGATGATATAACAGATGAAGGCTGCGGCAAGGAAGAGCAGTACGATGGAAAGCTCGGAATTGTAGCGCTTGATGAGGTCGCTCTGCCCGTGGGCGATGACTCCGAGTATGGCGAGGACCGAATTCCAGAGAAGGGCACCAAGTGCGGTAAAAATGGCAAATGTGTGGAGCTTCATATTGGAAATACCTGCGGGAATGGAAATGAGCTGGCGGATTGCAGGGATGAGCCTTCCGACGAAAGTGGAAATTGCCCCATGGTCGCAGAAATACTTTTCGGCCTTGTCCACTTTTGTAGAATCCAAAAGGCAGAGATGCCCTAAGCGGGAATCTGCGAATTTGTATACAATCGGGCGTCCGAGAAATTTGGCGAGAAAGTAGTTGATGAATGCTCCGATAAGCGCGCCAAGTGTGGCGAAGAGGACTATTAATGCAATGTTCAATCCCGAGCCGGGCTGAAGAGCTTTGTAGGCCGCAGGAGGTACAACAACTTCTGAGGGAAATGGAATGAAGGAACTTTCGACAGCCATAAGCAGTGTGACCGTCCCATAATTCAAATTTTCACTGTACCAGTCAGTTATTTTGGTGTAGACGGACGCCTTTTCCGGCATCGCTCCATTACTTGCGAAAGTGAATGAAATCCCGAAAAAGAGGATAATGAAAAACAGGGGAAAATGTTTGCAAGACATGTCGTTCCTTGGATTGGAACATAAAAATAGAAAAGAAAATTCAATGGGAAAATTGGAATGCCTTGCATTTGTAAACTTGTTAGAAGTTCCTGTTTTGATCTTTTAAGGATAAATTTAAGGAGTTGAAAAAAAAGAGTGTGTTGTATGAAAATTCAGATTTTGATGTGCTTGCTCGCTGTGGGCGCTTTCGCCGGAATCGTTCCAAATTTGGACCTTTCCGAAGGAGATTCAGTTTATCTGTCCTCCGGGGCAAAGAATACATACCTTACGGATAATTTTCTGTACACGTATGTGTCGGATACATCCTTTTCATTCCATGTAGGGGAGGGCCCTTCAAAGTTGTTCGTCACTTGGATGACGACTCCTTATGAGGCGTGGGCAAACAATATCGCGACTACTTGCGGGCATAGCGAGGTCCCGCTGTCGGATTTTGTTCTTCTTGCTTCTGCAAATTCTACGACGGGATTTGATGGGGATTGGGATACCCTCGCGGTCATCGCGGATAGTCCCGTTTCTTCACGGGGTATTCTTGTCGATTTTGAAGGAAAGAGCTGGCTCCGTTTTTCTATGAAAACAGCAGTGTCGGTTTACGGTGTGCGCTTTTTTGATGCAAGTAACGGCGCGGAGGACACTTGGTTCTTTTTAGGTACGAGCATTACGCAAATGGCCTTTAACGGAAATGCAGTAGATACGACTTTTGAATGGCAGGTGAATGCTCTTGTTCCGACAAATACCCCCGCGACTGTTTTCGGCGGTATAGGTTGTGTGAACAGCACGGAAGTTGTGAACAATATTTCTACATACATGACCCATGGCGGGAGCGTGCATTTTTGGGCGATAGAGATGGGTACAAATGATGCTTGGGGCGGGGGAGATGGAAATCTTTCGACATACATTTCGAATATGCAGGAGATCATTGATTCTGCAAAATCATTGGGAATTATTCCTGTGATTGCCCGGATTATTGCAACCGATTCTAGTGTGGCGGGTTGGCAGATAAATCCTAAATATTTGACATCCTTGGATAGCTTGGTCAATGTGAACGGGCTTTATTCTGGACCGGATTTTTACACTTATTTTTACAATCATCCTGAAGAACTCAATACGGATGGCGTTCATCCGAATGCAACTGGTGCAGCGAGTATGCAGCGTTTGTGGGCAGAAGCGGCTGCTCCTATTTATTCTGGGCCAGGTGCGATTTTTCAAAAAGTGAAAATAAATCGGCCGGAAATTGAAGTCCAGGGGAATAAAATCCGCATTGATAATTTGAATCAGGAAAATTCGACGGTTGCGCTTTTTTCTGTGATGGGCAAAAGTCTGAATTCATATAAAGTAAATAAGAACTCTATAATGCTTGTGCCCAAAGTTCCTGTGGGCCATTATATCTTAATGGTAAAAAACGGGAACCATTCGGTGACTGTTCCGGTATATTTGAAGTAATAACCTTTTTTTAAAACTCAGTTGCAGTAAAAAGGATAGTTCTGCGCTATCCTTTTTTTTGCCTTGGTTGATTATTAGGGCTCTTGGATGCAGCGAATGGAGTATGCGTCTCCGTCATCGTCAGAAAGTTCGCTTCCGATTACCATATCATTGGGGTGCCCGCTGAATCCGACATAAGTTAGAGACGCAGTTCCTTTTCCATCAATAGCGTAGAGTTCTGTGCCATAGCCGTATGCGTAGTAACTGCTGCCGCTTTTATATCCGGCGGCATATAGGGAGAATCCCACTCCGTCAACGCCGCCATCGTATCCGCTCGCCCAGTTCGTTGTAGCCTTTAGCACATACCCCGGAGCTTGGCCTTCGCTGAAGTCGATTGCATAAGTCTTCAACTTTTGCCAATCTTCTGGGGAAGGAACTTTCCATCCGGTTGGACATGCCTGCATTATGTCTGCATCCTCATAAAGTCTGCCGAGAAAATCGCAGTACAAATCCGAGGAATTGTAGCAGCTGCTGTTAGGGGTTTCAAAATTGATGTTTCGGGTCATCCAGGTTTGATCGCCTATTTTTACGGTGTTGTACACTTGCCCGTCACGCTCGTCGACGAATTCTCCATAAGGGCCGGTATAGGCCTCTATTTTTGGAGATAGATCCCATGTTTCCATGATTCTTGGGCCCGATCTGTAGTTACCGCTATTTTTGACGGCGCTGTCATTGACGCACCGGACAGAGTATTGTTCCTCATACGATCCGCCTGAATTAACAAAGTCGTCTATCCCCATGTGGTACAAATTATCTTCACCGATATAGGAGTAGTAAATGTAGCGGTATGGGTACTTGCTGTAATCGCCTCTGTATTCATCGGACGTTACCATATAGGCTCCGGCTCCGATATTGGTATAGAGGCTGTCTGTTCTTCTGTATCCGCCGGGTAGCAAAGCCATTCCGAAGGAATCGTTACGCGTAATGCCGTCGCTCCAGCCGAAGGTAGCTCCTAGGTAGTCTTCTGTCCATTCACTAGAATTTTCTGATGCGCTTGTTTGTTCGATGATTGATTTCAGCATTACGTCATATTCATTTTGACTAGGCAAATGCCATCCTGTAGGGCATGCTTTTTTTGCGACTTCCCAAGTATACAATCTACCGTAGTGCTCGCAATTCGGCTCGTAATCCTGGTAACAGGTGCTCGTCGGTGCGTTGTAGTTCAAGTTTTGCCCAAACCATAGCGCATTGCCGATAAGAACAACTCTATAGGTTTGCCCGTCGCGAAAATCGGTGAATGTCGTATCAATGTCTTTGGGGAGCACGTCTGCTTTTGAAGACGAAGAAGATAAATTCTGTTTGCCGGAACTGGAGGACGATATTGAACTGCTCAGATTGCTGGAACTCGAGGACGACTTTGAGTCGCTGCAAATGCCCGCGCTGGAGGATGACGTCGGGTCGTTCTCGGGAACATCGGTTTTTGTCGGGTTGCTACTGTCATCGCTACAATTGACAAAGAGAAAAATTGCAGATAAAGAAATTATCGTTTTGGCAAAATTTTTCATTTTCTGCAAATGCTCCGATTAACGGTCCTCTACACATCTTATGGACCTTCCGACTATAGATTTTTTGGCGTATTTACCGAGTGATTCGGTTGATCCGCTGATGCTATAATAGAAGGCGAGGCTATCATTGTAGTTTTCTTGCGACCAGAATTCAGCCGCAGTCCCCAATTCTTGAAAAGTCACATCAAAATAGCCTGCGGGTATGGCAGAAAATCCGTAATCATTTTTCTTGCCCGCTCCCAAAGTCCAGAGTTCCGTGGATTTCAATGCTTGCCCGAGTGATGGCGCGCTGCCAATCGTCGAACTCAAATTGTCCCAATCGCTTTTTGTCGATATGTGCCAGTTCTCCGGACAGACACCTTGTTTGCTCGATCCGTGATCCGTTGCTGCGTTCCAGCTGTATAGCCGTCCATAAGTGCTGCAATTTTCTTCTTTATTGTCGTAACACCAGGAACTGTCCGTAAGTAGCGATGTATTGTCTATGTAATTCAGGTTTTCCGCCATCCAGGTATCGTCGCCGATTTTTACGGTCTTGTATGTTTTTTCATTCCGCGAATCCTTGAAGGATCCATATTCTGCATGTGAGGCGTATGTGCCGGGAGCGTCCCTCAGGCAGCGGATGGGCTGAAAGTTGTATTTCGAGGAGTAGGTACGGAGGTTTATATAATTTCTGTCCGAGATACTCAAGTTGAATGCTGTCGTGTCGTTGTTGTTTGTGCTCCAGAAGCGGGTGTAGTCTCCGATTTCGTCCGTAGATCGGTTGTCGTAATTTGGGATGGCAAGAGCCATAAAAGAATACTCATCGGTAACGGGCGCTCCATAGTCCCAGCTTTCTTGTGCCTTGAGGTTCAATCCGGCATGATTTGTATCGCCGGTAGAGGTTACGAGAACTATAAAATCTTCACGGGAAGGCAAGTGCCAGCCTTGCGGGCAAATTCCTTGGTACATAGCGGTATCCGTGAACTGCTCTTTTGCGTAAATGGAAGGGATATCCATGGCTGCGGTCCATCGGTACAATCTTCCGTATGTGCTGCAGTTCTCTTCGTAGTCATTGTAGCAGCGGCTTTGCTCCATATTATCGGCATAGCCGTTTTCCGTAACGTAGTTCAGGTTTTCCGCCATCCAGACTTGGTTGCCGATGACGGTCGTCTTGTACACCTGATTGTCGCGGAGATCTGTCAGTGTCGAAGCTAGGCTATCGTAGACGCTGCTTTTTTTCGGTGCGGGAGATGCTCCTTCGTCCATGTCCCTGTCTTGTATGCAGCGGACGTATTGGCCGGCATTTCTCCAGTTGGAACTAAAGGAAACTTCATTTGTACTGTCAAAAGAAACGTCATTGGCGTATTCGGAAAAAGGTCCAGAGGGCAGAGAAGCCCAGAACATAGTTTCCGTGTGGCCATATTCGTTATACTTTACATGGCTTCCAGCATAGGATATGTAACTGCCATAGACGACCGAAAATCCGTAATCGTCGGTGGGTTTGTTGTCTTCTGAGAGCTCTGGCCAGGCTTCGTTATTTTTGGCTTTAAGTACCTTGCCTATGTTTTCACTCCCTTGATTCGCTTCTACATACTTGAAGAGGAGTTTCCATTCCATGATGGAAGGTATATGCCAGCCATCGGGACAAATTCCTTGATGATCTACTTCGGAAATTAAGCTTACCGTGGAACTATAACTGTAGTCGTTGTAGCTTGAGTCGATACCGACAGCCGTAGTCCATTGGTAATATCTTCCGCAAGAATATTCGCTAGGCCAATTGATTCCTCCATCGTAGTTGAGATTCTGCGCCATCCAAGTTTGTTCCCCTATTTTCACAGTCTTGTAAGTTTGGTTGTCGCGAGAGTCGGTCATTGTGCCGTATTTAATGCTTCCGTTCAAGAAATCGTTTGGATCTTTTTGGGAACTCGATGAAATGTATTCATTCCTGCTTGACGAAGAGGATTCCGATGAGCAGGATCCTTCGTTTTTGGAAGAACTGGATCTGTTGGTATAAACGGTTCCGAGAATGTCGATGGAGTCTCTAAAATAAATTATCTCCAGGGAATCGCCGGAGTTGACATCAAATGCTGTGGTTGTGTCGCCGAAAGAAGTTCCTGATAGGATGAGGAGCGTCAGCGAATCGTTGTCTTCGTTGGCAACGTTTATAGTGGTTGTGTTGGTTCCGTTGCTTACGGAAACAATATCCCAGGAGCCTGTTACATCTGTCGGATTTCCATTGTTTGTGCTAGAATCTCCGTTATCGCTACAGGCAAAGAATGTGAAGCCGATTCCTAAAAAAGTAAAGACAAATGCTGCCGTTTTAAATAATGAACTCATAAAGCCCTTCCTTATTGGATCCAAAGTTTATATAATTTATTAAGAATTTTTTGAAAAAATCCGTTCAGAGGGCGAAAATGTCTTCATTAATGCGTGCCTGAACAAATGTGTACCGCAGCTTGTTGCTGATTGTCTCTTTAACTTGTTTCATTTTTTTATTTTAGGGCACCTCTAAAAACAGCTTTGGTTAAGTGAATTTATCAAGAACCGAAACATGAACACTTGCGCTTTAGCGCTTAGTGAGAATGATTCCCTTGTGGGAGCAATGGCAGGAACGATTGTCGCCTAAAACGAGAGCTGCGGGCATGCTTGCATGCACATTGCCGAGTTGCACCGACAAGT
>Ga0172377_10007735_pt1 | contig 11050 bp, 6 predicted proteins | sample Pumphouse3metaG_FD_119749 | JGI IMG/M metagenome (GOLD analysis project Ga0172377, IMG submission 119749) | Leachate microbial communities from a municipal landfill in Southern Ontario, Canada - Pumphouse #3 metaG | ecosystem: Engineered > Solid waste > Landfill > Unclassified | place: Canada... | reverse complement strand
GTCCTGAATATAATGCTTTTATTATTGTTGGTTTAAATGATTATGGAACAAATTACTTAATAAGTTCTGGTAATATTGAGGATGGTTTAACATGGTCTGATAATAACATGCCATTTTATGATGATACACCCGGATCTTTATATAGAGTAAAATATTTTCCATTTACTCAAACTTTTGTTTTATTTAGTCAAAATCATATATATTTTAGTACAGGAGAATATCCTTCCTTTAATACTCTAGCATCTTGGACTTCTATGCCTTTACCTAAAGAATTAGAATATAAAGATTTAATATTATTAGTTAATTCTACACAAACATTTGTTAAATTTTTTATCATAGGACAAGAAAAATCAATTGAAGATCCTTCTATTATAAATAGTTTTATTTATAGTATGTCAGCTAACTATGATAATCCCAATCCTCCTGTATGGGAAGAAGAGTTTGAATCTACTGATGGAGAGACAGCTTTAGAAAATTTATTTTGGTTTGAAAATCACGGTTTAATTTTAGCTAGTAATTATAATACATTTAATAAACCTTCTTCAAATATTTTACTTTATGATAGAATTGATGAGATTTTACAAAATATTATAGTTCAAGAAAACTTTGAAAGTGAAGGTAGATCGGAAAATTGGACAAATTCTGGTCAAACATATGCTATATCTGATTGGGATTATGAAGATGATCCATTAAATCAAAATAAATCTTTAAGATTAGTTGCATTTTCTTCTCCTGAAAATGCTCAAACATCAGAGAATATATCTTTTCTTCCTGTTGAAGATTTTTATAATTATTCTATTTTTAAAATGAAATCTCAAGCTATACCATCTATAGGTAAATCACCAATAATTAAATTATCAAATGATGATAATAACTCATCTGTTGATTTATCTTGGAAAGATGGCTTATTATTTTTAGATATTTTTGAGCCTGATATTATAGATAAATCATATCAAATAGAGATGCCTGAAGAATTTGGTATAGAAGGAGAAAATGAAACCGAAAGTCTTTTTGAAGCATGGGATAATAGTTCTATTGTTAATCCATCAAATGGTTATTGGAAACAATTAGCTTATTCCTCAACTTTAAATAAATATGTTGCTATCTCAGAAGATAATTTAGCATATAGTTCTGACTGTTTAAATTGGACGTATGTTGATATTCCCGATAATTATATTTGGTCAACTGTAATCTGGGTTCCTGAACTTGAAATATTTATTGCTGGTGCCTCTGAATGTACAGATTTAGTAATTACCGAAAGAAATTATTTTATGACAAGTGTTGATGGAATAACATGGACACCTAGAGAATCATCACATGTTGCTGATATTGAATCATATGAAAAAGAACCAGAAATGTTATCATTATTAAAAGGTATGTCTTATGCATCATCAATAAATATTGATCTCGAAAATGATAAATTATCAAATACTCCTGGAAAAGCATTTGATAATGATGATGAAACATTTTGGATGTCTCAAATTGACTCTTCTGCTGATTTTGAATGGTTAGCATATAATCTTGATAGAAAATCTTCATTACAAACAATTAGAATTTATTCAGGAGAATATATTCCATTTGAAGGTGGAATTTATGATATAAATCCAAAAGATTTTAAAATTCAAGGAAGTAATAATAGTACAGATGGATCTAATGGAACATGGGATGATTTATCTACAGGATTAAATGTTGATGGTACGAATACATGGTGTGAATTTTCTGTTTCTGGTGAATATGAATGGATAAGAATTTTAGGTTTAAGACAATATATAGCTGAGAATATTTATGCATTAGGAATATTTAGTGTACAAGTAATAGGAACACCTTTAGAAACAGAAGAAGTAATTAATTATAATTTACCTTTTACAGCGGAAGGTAATTATTTATTATATAAAGATCCTAAAAATTGTAATGATGGTGATTTAAATACTTATTGGAGATCAGCTTCAACAGAAAATGAAGGTTCATTGACTGAAATAATATTTACATTTTTTGATAAGATAATTTTTTATAAAATGTCAATTTGGGGACCAAGTGAATATCTTGCAGGAGAAGAAATTCTTGATAATTTAACAAATGCAACATTAATGGGTTATAATGAAGATACAGAAGAATGGGAAACTATAAAAACAGGTATCCAAGTTCAAAATGATGATTCATGGGAATCATTTATTATAAAAACAAATAAAGCCTATGATAAATTAAAAATTATTGAAACAACTAAATCACTTGGTGATGGTCTTAATACAATTTCATTAAGCGAAATTAAATTTCAAGGTGTACCTTTTATAATACAAACAGAAGAAAAAATAGTAGACGGTTTAAAATATCAAAGTTCTTATGAAGGAACGGATGATGTTTATAAAGCATTTAATTCTTCAACCGAAGATGGATGGACAAGTGATCCTAATGATGCATTAAATCCTCAATGGATTGCCTTTAAACCAACACATTCAACATTATTCTATAAATTAAGAATTTATGGAAAATTAATTGATGATCTTGATTTAAATTTAAAGAATTTCTCAATTCAAGTAAGTGAAAATAGTACAAATGGCTCAGATGGAACATGGACAAGTATAGAATCAGGATTAAATGTTGAACCCAATGGTTGGAATGAATTTCCATTTAAACCTGCAATTTATAAATGGTTTAGAATTTTAGCTAATCCTGGAATTAATTTAAAATTACATATTAGTGAAATTGAATTTTATGGTCTTTTATATATTACAAGATATGAAATTGGAGCTAAAAAAATAGTTTGGTCTCCAAATCTTAATATTGAATCTATTGGTCAAGGAGCATTTATTGCTGGAACAAATAGATTACAATTTAGTAATAATGGTTCTGATTGGAATGAGACAGATATTGAAATTCCAAATATAAAAGCTTTATTAAGTCTTGATGATGATACAAGTATTATTGGTATTTCTTCAGATACTGAAAAACCAATTTTTTATTATACATTTAATTCAGAATTAGGACATGTTTATGAAAGATTAACAACAACTGTTAGAGATTGGATTGATCTTACATTTAGTCCTGAAAATAATTTAATTGTTGTCATTTCAGAAACAGATGGTTATTCTTTAATAAGTAATGATTTAGGATTATCATGGAGTGAATATCAATTACCAATTTTACCTAATCAGACTTGGAAAAAGATCATTTGGTCTTCAGAATTACAATTATTTATTGCATTCGGTCAAGGTGTTTCTCAAAATAATATAATGACAAGTCCTGATGGTATTGAATGGACATTAAAAACAAATTCTTATAATTTTGAAGATGCAATTTGGATTCCACAAATTGAAAAATTTGCAGGTTTAGGATTTGTAGGTTTAAATAATTATTCTTTGATTAATTCTGATTTTTATGTACGTTTATCATTAAATACACCATATCATATATGGTTAGAGTGTTCAAATGATGAAGATGTTAAATTATATTTTAATACAAGTGCCATAAAACCTGAGAATCCTATTTTTTCATTATCAACATATTCAGAATCATTTTCATCTAGTATTAATAAAATAACACTTCAAGCAAAATCAGGAATGGATATTATCCTTGATAATATTATTGCTAAAAACATTCCAATAAATAGTTATCCTGTTATTTATTATTTTGAGAAAGACGAAGATTTAAATATTAATTATGGTCCTTTATGCATTTTCAATATTGATAATATTGATAGAGAAAATAATAGATTAGTTAATTTTTCAAAAACAAGAGTACAGAGAATTGTTGATCCTGAAATATTTGATGAAATAAGAGATCCGGGAAGAATTGTATTTTCATCTTTATTAAATTGTTATTTATTTGGATTATTAGATAGATGGATACCACTATCAGGTGATGAAATAATTGCAGATACAACAAACTGTATTTTAAATGATCTTGTTTATATTTCATCTGAAGATTTAGTTGCTTATCCCGCAATAGCTAATAATTCTTCAAAATTAGCAATAGGATATGTAACTGATATTGGTATTTTTGGAAGAATTTCACTAAAAGGTGAATTTACAGGAAATCTTGAAACAAATTCAAATATTCATATAGGTGATTCATTATATCTTTCTTCAATAGAAGAAGGTAAAATAACAAATCATCCTTTAAAAAATGGATATAAACAATTATTAGGAACTGCTTTAGATTTAAATGGTAAATTATATATTTCAAATTTCCATAATATTCATGGAAATTCTGCATGGTCTCCGCCTTTAAAACTAAATGTTAATGTAGATCATCTTACATCTCTAGATGGTAATTGGTCAGATATTTTAATAAAAGGATTAAAAGTAAAAACAAATATTGAAAATTCATCTGAAATATATGGTGTAGTAGCAAATTGTCAATATATCGAACCTCTTAATTTTACTTCAATTAATATTATATGGGAAGCAGAACCACCTTCTCTTGAATTTATTCAATATAGTTTAATTGATCATAATTTATTACCTGAAAAATTACCAATTATAGTTGAAGATTCTTCATATGAAATTACAAATGAAAATATTAATTCTAAAATAATTTTTAATAATACTGAAAATGCTACATTGACATTATTAGATTATGATTCAGTTGTTCCGGGATCATGGTTATTGATAAAGAATAATTCTAATTTTAGTGTTACCATTATTGGGACTACTATTAATGATAATCCTTCAGGAACTATTGTTTTATATAAAAATGATGAAATATTAATTTTTGCAAATTATGATAATTGGCATGGTAAAATTTTTTCAGATAGGCCAAAAACAAATGTAATATCATCTTCAAAAACTCTTCAAGATTATGATGTAAATTCACTAAATATTTTAAAATCAGAAACTCCGATAACAATTAATTTACCAGAAGCTTCTAATAAACCTAATGGTTCTTGGTTAAAATTTTTTAATATTAATACAGGACCCGTAACTTTAACAAATGATATTGATAATACTATAGTTTATCAAAATCAATTAGTTGAATTATATTCAGATAGTGGTTTAAATAATAAATGGAATAAACCCAATATAGGAGGAAGTAGTGGTGGTGGTGGTATTATTAACGGAACAATAACAAGTACAGAAAATAGAATTTTTACATTTGAATGTGATCCTCCTATTACAGAGTTATATCCTGGTTTAGCAATTTCATTCCATTCTCCTATTACTACAACACAAGGAACACCTTATAAATTAAACTGTTGTAATATTTTAACTGCTGATATGCATATAAGACCTATTTTTAGACACACTGGTGCAATTCATCATGAAAGTGTTCAAAGAAAAAATGATATAGGTACCGGGGAACATATAGTAGCTGTTTACTCTGGTGGTACGTGGAATATAATAAGTACAATGACTTCTTTAGAAAACACTAGTTTTACTACCAATGGTTATTTTCATTTATCCCCAGGTAATCTTTTAATTCAATGGGGTAGATGGTATACATCAGATCCACGTTACTATTCTGAAGTAACAATTTATTTTCCAATAAGTTTTCCTCGTGCATGTTTTTCTGTTTCTGCTACACAATTTACCTGGGATTATTGGTATGGAAATGAAATATTTGTCACAAATCTTAAAAAATCTTCCTTTATATTGACTGGTGCACATAAGGGCGGCATACACACACGTAGTGCTTACTGGATAGCTATAGGTTGTTAAAAATTTATTAATAAAAAAGGAATATAAAAGATATGTCATATTATTATTCAGTAAAAGAACAAGGATTTTTTAATTCAGAAATACATAAAGATATTCCTGAAGATGCTATTCAAATAACAGATGAATATTATAATGTATTATTAAATGGACAATCAAATGGCAAACAAATTATAACAGATGAAAATGGATATCCAATTCTATTGGATCTATCAAAAGGAAAAGAAAAAGAAATATATTTATATGAATTTGAAGAGAATGTTCTAAAATATTTAGATAATGTAGCTAAAGAAAGAGGCTATGACGATATTATTTCATTATGTTCATATGCAACAAGTTCTAATGAACAATTTAGAAAAGAGGGTATAGCTGGTAATGAATTTAGGGATAAAGTATGGATAAAATTTTTTGAATTATCTGAACAAATTAAAAATGGTGAAAGAGATTTAAGAATTTCATCAGAAACATTATGTAAATTATTACCTGAGATTGTTTGGCCTGATTAAAGAATTAAATAAAAACATATTTTTAACAAAAATAAAAGGAGAAAATTATGAAGATTTCTTGGCTAAAAATGATGATCATTGCGGGAACGGTGGCAGAGGAATTAACAAAGGTTGTTGATAAAGATGGAAAGCCTAGTCTAGATAGAGCTCTACCGGCAATTCAAAATATTCTTATTGCTGCTGGTGCTAATGTTAGTAATGATCAGAAGGAAACAATAAATACTGTTTCATCAATTCTGAGGGTAATTGAAAATTATAGATCTGTTGATAAAAATGAAATTGATACATATGATTTTCTTGTTATTTGTAGAGAAATTCTTGATAGTTCTGAAATTAGATACAATGAAACTGAATTTAATGAGGTTCTTGAATTTCTTAAGAATAAAAAAGCTTAATAATATTTGATAGGTTGTTTATTATTTTTTTTAATTTAATATATGGGGATAATTCTTTTAAATAGAATTATCCCCTATTTTTTATACAAAGAGGATTAATATTGAAAGAATATTCTATCAAATTCATTGGTGGATCTTATGATAAATATTTAACTTATAGAAGTAATCTGAAAAAACATCTTGAAAGGAATTTTTCAATAGATGATCTTTTAAGTTTTGAAGTTGAAGAATTCGCAACAGCCTCAATTACAGGGAAAGTATCTGTTATTAATTTAGAGATATATAATTTTTGTAATAAAAATAATTATGATTTTATAAAAATTAAAATATTTAATATAAAAGAAAATCACTATATAGATATTATTGAAAAAAATAGTTATTTATTTTGGTCTTCATTAGTAAGTCATGATAATGGAAATGATTATTTTATTACAAGTGAAGATATACAAGGTTTTTCTTTATATAATATATCAAAAAGAAGGGTAATAAAATATTACCCAGATGAAGCATATAAAGGATTAGCATTTTCATGGAAATATGTTTATCCTTCCCCAAATGCAAAATATCTAGCAGTATTTGGATCATATCTAGATTCAGATTTAATTCTTCATATTTATGATTTTAATAAACCAGAGAAGATACCATATAATATCAAAAAAATTTATTATTTTATTGAAGATTTTGATGATATTAGATGGATTAATGATGAAAGTTTAGAAACAGATATTATTGAATATTATGATAAGAAAGATAGAAAAGTTAATACTTCAGAATTAGATAATGAATCATTAAAAGAATTAGTATCCAAAAAAATTCTTATATGTAAAAAGAAAAAGATTAGATATATAATTTAATTTTTCTTGTTCTAAAATTTAAAAAAGGAAAAATAAACTATGATTATGACAATTATATGTATCATATTATCTATTTTATTAATAACAAATTTAGTATTATTATTTTATATACATAATGAAAATAAACATCTTAAAAAAGAATTAATATCATATCAAAATTTATATAAATTTTATTTTCAGAAAAGTAAAAAGTATAATAATGATTGTTTAATATTAAGAAAAAGACTAAAACAAAGAAACTTAATAAATAAAATAAGAAATCAAGAAATAGAATATAAATTTGGTAATTTATTTTACTTATTAAGAACAAAAATTAAAGAACTCATTAATTTTATAAAATATAGGTGACTATGTGTTTTTAAAATTATTTGAATTTAATATATTATTTTTAATATTTCTTTTAATATTATTAACCTCTATGTATAAATTGTTTAATAAAGGTATCCTATATTCAGTTTCTCTTTTTGGTTTTTTTATATATGGATTTTTATTAATTTTAATATATTTATTAATTTTAAATAAACTTCAAATTTTTTAAAAATTTAATTGGAGTTAAAAAATAAATCATCATGATTAAAAGATCAAATCTTTCAGTAAACAGTATTGATGAATTAAAAAACATTTATGCAGGTACTTTATTTAATCATTTTTCATGTGATGTTATTATTGAATCTGGTCAAAAACCATATAGTTTTAGATATATTTATTATAAAGATTCAAATGAATATCCAGATGATTTATATATTGTTTCTCCATTATTTCAAACAAAAGGACAATTATATACTGGTCCTGGTAGATGGCTTCTGGATTCAAGAAATGTATTAAACATTCCTTTTGATTTAAATTGGGAAAATAAAACAAAGACAGCACCTTCTCATAGTTCAATTTATAATATTGTTTTAGAATTATATAATAATTTAACTGAAAAAAATGAAAATCTTGAAAAAATAATAGAACCTCAAATTAATTCAATCCCTATTATAAATAATTTAGGCGAACTTATTTTTATACCAATAGGAGAAACAGGTACTTCTCTTGTTTCTCAAGGTGAAAATGAATCACCTGAATTTATATTTATTCAAGGTGGATCTGGGACAAGTGGTATACCGGGAACTAGTGGTACAAGTGGGACTTCAGGAACAAGTGGAACTTCCCCTGAACCAGGAGAATTTATTGGAGATGCAAGTGATATTGTTTTAGGATTACCTTCAGATGGTGATCTTTCAGGAATTGTTGAATTGACACCTGAAACATCTGTTTGTGATGCTATTGATAATTTAAATGAAATTTTAACTGCAATTTCACCTTCCCCACCTGAAAATTTACTTGATAAATCATTAATTTTATCAAATACAACATTATTTTCTGCAAAGTTACCTGCAGGTTTATCAGATTCATGGTATATTGATTCATCACCTGGGGATATTATTAATAATTATGTTATTGATAACACCTTTAACTTAAGAACACCAAATCCTGAAAATTGTTTTTCAGTTGGAAAATTTAGTGAACCTTCAGGAATTATCAATCTTAATATTAATAATGAAACAATATTATCAAGAGATTTACAAGAAGGTGAGGGAACAACTCAAAATGATTATTATGATTTAAGTATTTTGAGTATATCATTATATAATTCAATATGGGCAAAATGTCAAGTTCATACAAATATTCATCAAATACAAGAAGGATTAAATAAATATAATATTGAACATTCAAAAGCAGGAAAATCAAATGATATAAATATTAGATATGATGATATTGCATCAAATCCTTCTTTTAGTGAAATTCCAACAATAAATGAAAATTCAATAAATTGGAAATATTTATCAGGAATAAAATATTATGGATATAATTCAACATTTAATTTAAATTTTAAAGCAGCTAGTGGTATATTTACAAAAGCAATTCATCCCAATAGAGTTGCTTATATTACAATGAATCCTTCTGCTATGGATGCAATTTCATTAAATCCTTTAACAATTCCTAATTATAATGATGAGTTTATAATAACAAATCAATTAATTACTTTAAATATTCAAAATATATCAGGTCAAAATCCTTATATTCAAGTAAGATTATATAAACCTGATAACAAACAAGTATTTGAAAATATAAGTTTAGATTATGACATATGTACATATAATATTATAAGTACATTAACATCAGAATCATTCTATGATGAAAATAAAAGATTACAATTAAATACTAATTTATCATGGGACTCAACACAATTATTAATAAATGGTAATGCTCAAGTTAAAAATGGAATTTTACAATATCCAAATTCAATTGATTATCCTGATTTTACAGGAGATCAAGAATATCAAAGAAAATTTACAAAGGCATCTGCTTCAACAGGAACATTAACATTTAATAATATTGTTTATACAGATATTAGTTCTTATGGGAATGGAAATTTAAATGTTTTATTATATCTTGAAAATGAAAATTTATATTTTGATCTAGGTAAAGTTGTTGGAGATAATAATGGTAATGGTTCTGGTACAAGTAGATCTGATTCATTGGGATGTAGAACTTCAGCTATAAATGGGTCAATTTCATTTTCACTTGGTCTACACTCAACAGCAAATAACAATAATGAATATAGGGTTATTATAATATTTAAAAGCTCTGTAGAGCAAATTAAAGCAATTAATTCATTATAATTTTAATATAACTTTTAGGAGATTTTACCTTAAATGTCATGGGATAAAACTGACCGAAGTTTTAAAACTTTAATAGGTCGAAGAACAACAGATTCTCAAGGAAAGTTCTGGTTCAATGAATATGCTGATTCAACAATACATATACATGCCGATGATGTTTGGACGCAAACAATTCCTGAGAATCCTCAAGATGCTGTTAATCAAAGTATAGCTGAAAAATATACTTTATTTGAATTAACATTAGATAATACTGTTCCTAATAATCAATGTTATTATGCATCTGATGGAATCAATAGATTAAAAAATTGGATTTCAACAAAATACGGAGATAATTATCAAATTCATTTATTTGATAATGATAATAATGAGATTTATCCTACTGATTCTTGTGAATGGTTTTTTGATTATCAAACAGGTATATTAACATTTAATGGAAGTGTTTCTTTATTTTCAAAACCTTTTAAAATTTCAGGTTATAGATATATTGGAACATTGGGAGATTTTGCTTCTGGACAATCAAATACCTCCGGAACTAGCGGTACAAGTGGATCTTCAGGAACCTCAGGTATAAATGGAACCTCCGGAACTAGCGGTACAAGTGGATCTTCAGGAACCTCAGGTTCTTCAGGAACTTCTGGCTCAAGTGGATCTTCGGGAATTAATGGCACTTCGGGGACATCTGGGATATCAGGAACTTCGGGTTCTTCTGGAATTAATGGTACAAGTGGAACATCAGGATCAAGTGGAACTTCAGGATCATCAGGTATTGATGGAGAAAATGGCACATCAGGAACAAGTGGAACTTCAGGAATTAATGGTATTTCAGGCTCTAGCGGTTCAAGTGGAACTTCTGGCTCAAGTGGTATTAATGGTATTTCAGGAACCTCTGGTTCTTCAGGAACCTCTGGTTCTTCAGGAGATAGTTTTATTTGGAAAGGTGGATGGTCTTCAGGTATTTTATATTATAAAAATGAT
>Ga0172377_10007734_pt1 | contig 11051 bp, 7 predicted proteins | sample Pumphouse3metaG_FD_119749 | JGI IMG/M metagenome (GOLD analysis project Ga0172377, IMG submission 119749) | Leachate microbial communities from a municipal landfill in Southern Ontario, Canada - Pumphouse #3 metaG | ecosystem: Engineered > Solid waste > Landfill > Unclassified | place: Canada... | reverse complement strand
TTCAAACCCTATATTTATGCCACAAGAACAGGCATTCATATTATCAATTTAGATAAGACCGCTGATATGATTTCAAAAGATTACGTACAATTAAGAGACATCGTCGCAAAAGGCGGTAAGGTTTTATTTGTCGGAACAAAGAGATCAGCGTCACAAGTTATTGCTGAAGAAGCAGTAAGATCTGGATCATTTTATGTAAATAACAGATGGTTAGGTGGTACATTAACCAACTTCAAAACCATTTCATTAAGACTCAAATTACTCAAATCACTTGAGCAATTAGAAATAGATGGTGTCTATGACACTATGCCTAAAAAGATTGCTATCGAAAAGAAAAAGGTTCAAGCCAAATTAGCATCTAATTTATCAGGTATCAAGGAAATGAGAAAGCTTCCCGATGCACTTGTTATCGTTGATCCTAATACTGAACACAACGCAGTTGCAGAAGCTAAAATTCTTAATATTCCTGTATTTGCTTTACTTGGTTCAAATTGCAATCCTACTTCAGTTACAAATCCTATTCCTTGTAACGATGATTCATACAGAGCAGTCAAACTCATTGTTGGACTCCTTGCTGATGCAATCGTTGAAGGTAAGGGCGGAGATGTCGCTTATGCATACATCAAGCAAGATGGCGAAGTTTTGAATTTTGACAAAGCGATTAAAACTGCTGATAGAAATGAAGAATACAAACTCATCAAAGTCAGAGTTAGAGAAGATCAATATGCTATCAGAGCTGCTAAAAAAGGTAAGAGAAAAGGCAAACCTGTCGTAAAGAAATTTGTTAAAAAATATAACAACAAGCCCGAATCAGACAAAAATGAGAGTTCTTCCGAAAATAAATTCACGCCTAAAACCGAAGTTAATAAGGAAGTAAAAGAGGGAGAGTAAGAATGTCAGAAATTATAGAATTAATTAAAATATTACGCGAGAGAACTGGCGCCGGTCTCATGGACTGCAAGCACGCTTTAACCGAGTGTGACATGGACATTGAGAAATCGGTAGACTGGTTAAGAGAAAAAGGTATCGCCAAACAAGCAAAGAAATCAAACCGCATTGCTGCGGAAGGTCTTACAACCGTGAAATTCAATGGCAACGAAGCTGTTGTCTTGGAAATCAATTGCGAAACGGACTTTGTTGCTAAAGCAGATCCCTTTATCGAATTAGTAGATGATGTTGCAACAATTTGTTTAGAACAAAAACCCGCCGATATTGAAGCTTTAAAATTGCTTTCAACGACAGATGGGACAACTGTCAATGAATTGTTTGTTAATGCAGGACTTAAGTTGGGCGAAAAATTATCACTTCGTCGTTTCAAATTAATTGAAAAAGCTGAGGGTGAAATTTTCGGCTCTTACGTTCATGGTGGTGGCACAATAACCTCGTTGGTTAGAGTGAAATCCGGCGATGCTGACTTTGCCGAACAATTAGCAATGTCAATCGCAGCTAACGCTCCTATTTATCTTTCTTCAAAGGATATTCCTGCTGAAGAAATTGAAAAAGAGACAAAGCTTCAAGAAGAGACGGCAAAAGACGAAGATAACTTTGATAAAAAGCCTGCCGATATTCAAGAAAAGATTATCAGTGGCCGAGTCAAAAAACACTTTGTTGAATCGGTTCTTTTAGAACAAGAATTTGTTGTTAATCCCGATATCACTGTTGAAAAAGCATGTGAGCAAAACAAAGCTGAAATCGTTGAATTTGTACGCTACCAAGTTGGCGAAGGCATTGAAAAAAGAAAAGATGACTTTGCAACCGAAGTCGCAAAAGAAATGCAATAAACCTATAAGCCACCTTTTTATAGGTGGCTTATATTTTTTATGTTTAAAAAAAGATAAATCGAAATAAATAAATTTTAATAATTTGCAATAAATTGTATACTTATTATTAATAGGAGGCTAACTCATGGAATTCAAAAGAGTTTTAGTGAAATTATCTGGTGAAGCCCTTAAATCAAAAACAGAAAATCAAATATTAGACGCAGACTTACTTCGCGGCATAGCCAAATCAATCAAAGGTCTAAAAGATGAAGGCTTAGAAGTGTGCATCGTGGTAGGCGCCGGAAATATATGGCGTGGAAGAATGGCACAAAGCATGGGAATCGAATCAGCGACAGCTGATTACATGGGAATGCTTGGAACTATTATCAACGCAATGGCAATCGGTTCGACTTTGGAAAACGAAGGAATCGAATGTCGAGTTATGTCTTCAATCGAAATTCAACAACTCGCTGAACCTTACATTCAAAAAAGAGCGATAAGGCACCTTGAAAAAGGTCGAGTTGTGATATTTGCTGGCGGTACGGGCAATCCATACTTTACGACCGATACAACTGCTGCTCTAAGAGCAAAAGAAGTTAAATGCGATGCTATATTAATGGCTAAGAATGATGTCGAGGGTGTTTATACCTCAGATCCGCGAATTGATAAAAACGCTAAGTTCTTGCCAGAAATTTCTTACAAAGATGTCTTGCGAAAAGATTTGAAAGTTATGGATGCAACAGCAGTTTCGTTGCTGCAAGATTCAGATGTTGTGATTAAAGTGTTTAACATGGCAGATCCGAGCAATTTTATAAAAGCCGCCAAGAATGAAAAAATTGGCACGACTATTAGAAAGGAATAAAAGAATATGGATGAAATAACACAAAAATGCAATGACCAAATGGAGAAGGTTATTGCGAACTTAAAGGATACTTTAAAGACTTTGCGCTCTGGTGTAGTTACACCTAACGCTTTAGATAAAGTATTTGTTGATTATTATGGAGAAAAGACTTCCGTCAAGTCATTAGCCTCTGTGACTGTTTCTACTCCAACGCAGTTGATTGTTCATCCTTTTGATCCCAATTCATTAAAAGGAATTGCTGGAGCAATCGGAGATTCTAATTTGGGAGTTAGCCCAGTTATTAATGGTGGAGATATTCGTGTTTCTTTTCCTCAATTAACAGGTGAAAGAAGACAAGAGTATGTTAAACAAGCGAAGTCTTATGCGGACCAAGCTAAGGTCAGCGTTAGAAGTGTTAGAAGTGACTTTGTTAACAAAGTAAAAAAAGATAAAGAATTATCAAAAGATATGGTCTTTAATTACACCAACGACATTCAAGACCTCACTAATAAATTCAACAAAGATATCGACGATGTTTTTGCTAAGAAGGAAAAAGAATTAACAACTCTTTAATATTTAGATGAAAAAGAGTGAACAATTTAAATTTACTCAGCCTTTAAATCACATAGCGTTTATCATGGACGGCAACGGGAGATGGGCTAAAAAAAGAATGCTTTCTCGTTCTATGGGACACCGAGCTGGAGTAAAAAACGTAAAGAAGATAATAGACTTGTGCTTTTACAAGTATGATATTTTCGCTTGTTCGCTGTTTACCTTTTCTACTGAAAATTGGAACCGACCTGAAAAAGAAAAGGCGTACTTATTTAAGTTGTTAAAAATTTTCTTCCAGGAGAATATCCAGGAATTTTTGGAAAAAGGCACACGCATAGTCATATCAGGAGATTTGGAAGATAAGCGAATACCGGAAGACGTCTTAGCAACTATGAACGATGCCATTTATAGAACTCAAGAATGTAAAAATCACGTTTTTAATGTACTCTTTAACTACGGAGGAAGAAGAGAGTTAGCGGAAATGACTAAGCGCATCTCCCAAGATGTTAAAGATGGGCGCCTTGATCAACGATACATATCGGAGGCCACCTTGAAACATTATTTATATCAACCCGATCTTCCTGAACTTGATCTACTTATTAGAACGTCGGGAGAACTCAGATTATCCAATTGTTTATTGTACGAAGTTTGCTATGCAGAATTAATATTTATCCCTGTATTTTGGCCGTCCTTTTCTGAAGATGATTTAGTTGATTGTTTTAAAGATTACGAAGGGCGAAATAGACGTTTCGGGGGAATTAAATAATGAGAGAACTATCATCAAATACAATTCATTCGATGAGACAAAGAATAATCACAGGCATTGTGATGTTTTTGATAGGTGTCCCATGTGTCCTTCTTGGTGGATGGTATTATTTTATCCTTGTAGCATTTCTTGCTGTTGTTGCAATTCACGAGTTTATCTCTACTCCAAACCGCGGAAGATTTAACATATTTGTATATATTATTGTGTATGTAGCTACTTTATCTTTTATATATTGGCACTTTGTTAAAGACCAAGTTGTTTTTAACTCTATCTTTGACGACAATCTATTTATTATTGAAGACTTGAGAATATCTACGACGGGAATTGCGTTATATTTTATTTTGCTTTTTAGCGTAACTCTCATATCCGAGAAATTCACAGTTGCTGATGCGACGTTCTTATTTACGATGGGAATATATATTGGTTTGGCTTTCTTGTGCTTTTACTACATAAGATACTTACCTAACTCATTTGGATTTTATCAAGAAGAAAGGATGTCTTCATCCCTCTTGATGTTTTATGTGGTGATTGGAACAACAGCAAACGACATTGGTGCTTATTTTGTTGGAGTATTATTTGGAAAACATAAAATGGCTCCGCGCATCTCTCCTAAAAAAACATGGGAAGGCGTAATTGGCGGGGTGGTATTCTCCGTAATACTTTCAATCTTATTTGCATATATCTGTGACTTAACTGGTCATCCACTATTACCTGGAACCTTGGATTTTGAAGGGTATAACTTTGTGTGGATTGCTGTCATCTCAGCTATTATTCCAGTGGCCGCTGACATGGGAGACTTGTTTTTTTCGGCGATCAAAAGATCTTTTGCTATAAAAGATTTTGGAACGATATTCCCAGGGCACGGCGGGGTTTTGGATAGGCTAGATTCAATGACATTCGTTTGTATTATCGTTGCGATTATCATCTTTTTTGTTACGCACAACTGGACATTCATATAAAATGAAAAGAATTTTATTGCTTGGATGCACAGGGTCGATAGGATTACAAACCATTGAACTTACAAAAGACTCTTTAATAGACTTTCACATTGTATATGTAAGTCTTTTTTCAAATACAAACATATTGGAAGAATCATTGAAAGACCTTCCCTACTTAGAGAAAGTAGCGATTCAAAATCCACAAAAAGCGCAGGAGTTTGCATTACGGCATCCGGAGTATCAAGTCATTTTATCAACGGAAGATGTCAACGTCATTTTGGCCGGGGAGAAGAATTATGACAAAGCGGTCAACGCGATTACTGGCGCCGCTGGATTTCAAGCGTCCATGAAAGTCTTGGAAATGGACAAAGATCTGTGCCTCGCTAATAAAGAATCCCTCGTTATAGGTGGAGAACTTATTAACGAACAACTTAAGAAAAGCGGGAGATTATTTCCAATAGATTCTGAGCACGTGGCTCTTTCTAAATTATTTCAACATTCCAATCGAGATGAAATAAAGAAAGTTATTATCACCGCCTCTGGAGGATCGCTGAGAGATGTTCCAGTTGAAAAATATCAAGACGTGACAATTGAAGAAGTCTTAAAGCATCCCACGTGGAAGATGGGAGTGAGGATAACCGTCGATTCTGCGACAATGGTAAACAAAGGCTTTGAATTTATTGAAGCTTGCTACTTATTCGATTGGCCAATAGAAAAAATTGAACCTTTGATAAATGATGAATCTCGAATTCATTCGGCTTTGGAATTTAACGATAACTCTTATTTATTTGAGGTTGGTCCTTCAGATATGAGAATACCAATTTCGTTTGCCTTAAACGAGAATAAAAGAGTTGAAGCCAATTTTAAAAGTGTTAACTTTGATTGTAAATGCTCATTAAATTTTAGAAAATTTAATCGAGAAAAATATCCTTTGTTCGACTTAGTGTTAGAGACATTTAAAAAAGGAGGAACCGCCATGGCTTTTTTAAATGCGGTGGACGAAGAAGCAATCATGCGCTTTGCTGCAAAAAAAATCTCTTTTAATCAAATGATTGAATATATTCAAACGACAGTGCGAAATGAAATGGTGACTTTCGACGTTGTTGATAAGCAAACTATTCAAATTACCGATCAAATGGCGAGAAAAATAGTTAAAAGTGAATTAGATTAGAAAAATCCTTCTAAATATGGTTGGTTTCTAATAAGATAGTAGATATTAGTTAAGGAGCATACAAATGAGCGATTTTTTAATGACTGTTCTTGATATAGTGATTTTTATCCTTTCCTTAGGATTTTTGATAATTATTCACGAGTTAGGACACTTAACAACTGCCAAAATTTTTAAAGTATATTGCTACGAATTTTCTATAGGAATGGGCAATTCGTTATATACCCATAAACCCAATCCTGACAAAGGACAAGAGACCGCTTTTTCCATTAGAGCTTTTCCCATCGGTGGATATGTATCGATGGCAGGAGAAGATTTAGAAGATGCGGAAGGTGTAGATAAAACAATAGTAGTTCCGCGCGAAAGAACGATTGAAGGTATCTCAAGATGGAAGCGAATAATTATTATGTTCGCTGGTGTTTTTATGAATTTCCTACTAGCTTATATTCTCTTTTTTATCAATTACGCAGCGGTTCCTCAAACTGTTGCATACTATTCTTCAAATGAAGTTTTTGTAGTAGAAGGTTCCAAAGCTAGTTTAGCTGGATTACAAGACTACGATGCAATTGAAAGCATTCAACTAGATTATTACTATCGCGATGCGGATGGTCTATATGAAACAACACCTGGCGATACAACAGGTGAGCAAGAAATTACCTGCTATGCATTTACATCTGATCCAGACAACTTATTAGATTACAATAAATCTATTAGTTCTGTTTTGTCAGGAAATGTATATTATACAAATACCGATGGAGAGATTGATGTAGTTACGTATGCCCCTAAAACCGAAGGGGATAAAAGAGTAATAACAATCAACTATGAAAGAGATGATGAAATCAATACAGCAACAATCGAAACTTTGGGCGAATTAAACGATGATGAATTGTCCTGGGGAACAGTGGGCATCGGAACGACTTATGACGTTGTAAATTACACGTTTGGTGAATCTTTTGGACTCGCTTGGAGTCAATGGCTCACGGGATGCTCTGCTATTTTTGTGGCACTTGCAAATATGTTCACCCCCAGCGGTTTTGCGCAGGTCGGTGGGATAGTAGCGGTTTTCTCAGTGTCCTCCTTGGCGGTGTCGATTGGATTAAATGCTGTGTTGTATTTGTGGGGAATGATTTCTGTTAACTTAGCTATATTCAATTTACTACCTTTCCCTGGATTGGATGGATGGCAAATATTAGTTACGGTAATAGAAGGAATCCCTTTAAGAATTAGAAAAATAAAGAATAAGAATAAATATAATAATTTAACCGAGGAAGAAAAGAAAAATCTCTTGGCTGAAGATCAGTTGAGAGAAGCGAAAAACAAGATTAAATACAATAAGGCTAAAAACATTGTTAGTTACATTGGATTGATTTTGTTGGTGGTTCTAGCAGTAGTGCTAGTAATTAAAGATATTATAAACTTTTAAGGTCAAGGGTATGGACAAGATATTTGAAAGATACTTAAATGCAATTGGCTATGAACAAAAATATTACCAATATTTCGAGAAAGTTTGTTTTAAAAATGCAGCGACAGTTAATGCTGGTTTGATTTTTAAAGCGGATTTAATCTTAGATACATTTATACCTTTTGCGCCACTTGAGGAATTTTACTCTTGCGTCAACGCATTTAAAGATCAACCAAAGGGGTTTGTTTCGAGCCTTAATTTTGTGTACAAAAAAGTTCCGAAAAAAGAAGAGATTAAAGAAATTATTGATGAGTTTGTAGAAAAGAACAATTATTACGAACTAGATAATTGTCGAATAAGCACAAAGGATAAGACCATTACTTTTGAATATAATTCAATGATCGATGTGACTCAATTGAAGCAAAAGACGGAAAAACTCAGTCAGTTGTTGGATTTTGCTAATTGCAAATACACTGTTTTGTTTGGATTTGTTTCTGGCGTGGATGTCGAAGACTTGTCCGCATCTTTTGAAGAAGACTATGCTCAGGCTGAGAAAAAGAGGCTTAAGCTTTTTAAATTGAAAAGGGAAGAAGAAGAAAAGCAAAACCTATTGGATTACACATATATTCATTGCAGCATTAAGGACGCAGCTTCGGGCTCGTTAAAACTCGTTGAAGTGGAAGGAATTATTTTTAAATCCGACTCGCGCACTATGAGAAAAAATGGAAAGCAAATAGCGACGATTTATTATTCAGATAATTCGTACTCCATCATTTCTAATATTTTTGAAACTAAAAAATTTGACAAAGAATTTCTAGAAAGACTAATAGTTGGAAAGCGAATTAGAGTTAAAGGGCAGCCCTTATATGATTCGTACGCTAGACAGATGGCAATTAAAGTTCAAGACATTACTTTTTTAGAAGATTTACCATTGAGACAGGATACCTACGAAGGCGAGAAAAGAATCGAATTACACGCTCATACCAAGATGTCAGCTATGGATGGTGTTGCCGATGTTGAAGATTATTTTAAAGCGGCGAAAAGATTTGGCATGAGTGCCATCGGCATTACAGACCACGGAGTTGTCCAAGCGTTTCCTAAAGCCCAAGACATGGGTAAAGTAAATGGAATTAAAGTGCTCTATGGCTCTGAGCTATATATGGTTGAGTCAAAGCTAAACATCGCTTTTAATGAAAAAGATATTCCGTTAAAGGAAATGACCTATACCGTTTTTGATTTAGAAACAACCGGATTGTCTGCTCGATATGATCGAATTATTGAATTTGGCGCTACCAAATATTGCAGAGGAGACATAATTGACGAAGTTGATTTTTTCATCAACCCCAAAACGCCTCTCTCTCCAATTACAACAAAATTGACAGGCATCACGGAAGAAATGGTCCGAGGTGGCAAACAAATCAAACAAGCCTTGAACGATATATTGGAATTTATTGGCGATTCAACGCTTGTAGCGCACAACGCCACATTTGATTTTGGCTTTTTAAATGAAGCTTTAAAAAACAACGGGATGAAAAAATTAAAAAATCCTATAATAGATACCTTACCCTTATCTAGATACTTGTTCCCCAAAATAAGATCGCATAGCTTAGGCGCAACTGCTAGACAAGTGAACGCAGATTACGATGAGGATGAAGCCCACAGAGCTATTTATGATGCACAGGTTCTCTCTAACGTGTGGCAATCAATGTCGGCTACGCTGCTATCTATCAATCCAGAATTCACCCACAAGCAGTTAAATGATTTAACTAGCGATGAGGTTATTTTAAATTCTCCTCACCCTTCGCATGTCATTGTCTATGCTAAAAACAAAAAAGGATTAAAGGATTTATTTACGCTTATTTCGGATTCCAATATTAAATATTTCAATAATATTCCACGTATTCCCAAGGAGGAAATAGCCGCCAAGCGAGAAGACTTGCTCATCGGTTCAGCCTGTTACAATGGCGAAGTGTTTGAAGCATGCATGACTAAGTCTGAGGAAGTAGCAAAAGAAGTGATGAAATTTTACGACTATATCGAAGTTCAACCTCCCGCAAATTATACTTTTCTTGTGAACGACGGACAAATTTCTTCGCAAGACTTAGTTATAAAAATAATTAAGGATATGATTTCAGCCGCCAAAGATTTAGGAAAAATCGTCGTAGCCACATCTGATTGTCACTACATCGAACCTGAAGATAAAATATATAGAGATGTATTTGTTTTTGCCAAAGGGCTCAAAGGTGCAAGGCATCCCATGAATCCTTACCACAGAGATAAGATGAAACTCTTTGAAAACCCAGATCAGCATTTTAGAACGACAAATGAAATGTTGAAAGAGTTTGAATTTTTGAATGACCCGGAATACGTCAAAGAAATCGTTATTACTAACACGCATAAAATTGCGGACATGCTCGATTCAAATATCAAGCCAATTCACGATGGTCTTTCTGCTCCTACAATTGATAATTGCGATGTTTTATTAAAGAAAAGAGTTTACGCGAACGCTCATAAATATTATGGAGATAAGCTTCCGAAAATCATAGAGGACCGCCTGAGTGCTGAAATGAAAGGTATTTCCGAAAACCACTATGAAGTTATTTATTGGATCGCTTCAAAAATAGTTACTCAAGCCGTAAAAGACGGATACATAGTTGGATCTAGAGGATCGGTTGGTTCTTCGCTTGTTGCGACCATGTCTGACATTACAGAAGTAAATCCTTTACCCCCTCACTACAGATGCCCTAATTGCAAATATTCGGATTTTGATGTTGATCCAAAATACAGATCGGGATTTGATTTGCCTGATAAGAAATGTCCTGTTTGTGGAGCACAGATGAACCACCTTGGACAAAATATCCCGTTTGCGACCTTCATTGGTTTTCACGCCGAAAAGACGCCAGATATTGACTTGAATTTCCCTCCAGATTATCAAGCAAAAGCTCACGAACTTACAAAGACACTGCTAACTAAAGAATCAGGAAACCATGTTTATAAAGCGGGAACTATCGAATCAGTTCAAGATAAAAATGCCATCGGATATGTCAAAGGCTATTTTGAATCCCTTGAGATGCATCCGGAAACGAACGTAAAAGCCGATGAGATTTCGCAGGCCGAGTTGCTTAGATTGGCGCAAGGCTGCATAGGCGTAAAAAGAACAACTGGTCAACATCCCGGCGGGATAATTGTTATTCCTCGCGGAATGGAAGCGGAAGATTTTACGCCGATTCAATACCCTGCCGACAAGCAAGATGCCAACTGGGAAACAAGTCACTTTGACTTTAACTCCATGCACGATACCATATTAAAATTAGATTTGTTAGGACACGTTGATCCTATGTCGATTCGCATTATGTCGCTTTACTCAAATAAGAATGTTTATGAGATTCCTTTTAACGACCCTGAAGTTATGTCCTTATTTTCTTCTCCCGATGCTTTGCACATGAAAGAAAATCCGTTGAACTTTAAAGTTGGGACATTGGGCATGCCGGAATTTGGAACGCGCTTTGTTATGTCGATGTTAGAGGAAACTCATCCGAAGACATTTGCAGACTTGCTAATTGTTTCTGGATTGTCACACGGAACAAATGTCTACGCGGGAAATCAACAAAATTTAATCAGCGA
>Ga0172377_10007733_pt1 | contig 11051 bp, 9 predicted proteins | sample Pumphouse3metaG_FD_119749 | JGI IMG/M metagenome (GOLD analysis project Ga0172377, IMG submission 119749) | Leachate microbial communities from a municipal landfill in Southern Ontario, Canada - Pumphouse #3 metaG | ecosystem: Engineered > Solid waste > Landfill > Unclassified | place: Canada... | reverse complement strand
CTTAAAATGGCAGCAGCAATTGCCGCCTGGCACAGCAAAGCGCGCAACGGCGGAGCCTGCACCGTAGACTATACTCTCGCCTGCTATGTCACAAAACCAAAACACGTGCGTGCTGGCACAGTAACAATTACCCACCAAAAGACAATTAAAATCAAGCCCGAACTGCCCCCAACAAGGCCATAATTAAACTAAAATTAGCAGAATAAAAATAGTTCGGATATGTTAAAGCCATCGATCTCACACCCCACAAAAAAAATAGGCCGTAAATAAGATTCAAGCGAGATAAATTTCCGCTAAAAAGCTCTATCTTTTCCAAAAAATATTTTCTTTCTGTTGCCTATTTAAACAACCTTCAATAATATCTGAATAGAAATCGAACTGTTTGTCTTCAAAAGCGGACTTTCGATGGGGAAAAGGCCTTGCTGAATTTGTGCCATCAGAGTCCTTTTCTCTTTTTTGGGATAAGTGAGAAAAGCTTATTTAAAGATATTTTCCCTTCTGCATCATAATCGGTAATCACGGCACAGACTAATTTTTTTTGATCTCGTTGTTTCGGCCAAATTTTCAATGCGTCAAACGGAAAACAAGACGTTTTTTTCGTTTTAATGAAACTGATATCTTGCTTTATGAATAACAATAAAAACTCCATTTCATAATGTATTTTCACAAAAACTGTTTTTTTTTCGTGTATTTCTGGATATTTTCCTTTTTTTCCCAATAAAAATTGTTCTTTGTTCGTTTTATTAAAACACAGCTCATCTATTTTATAAGGTTTTTTCCAGTGCATTTTATCTTAAAATATTTTTCTACCCTTCCAGTTTTATTTTTTCTTCTTTTTCTTTGCAATTCATGCTCTACGGACAAACGTCTTGCCAATTTAGAAAAAGACACATTCGAAAATCTAACGAATGTGCAGAAAAAAATATTCCCCAAAAACCAACCTGAAGATATTAATATCACGAAATATAAAAATTTTTCATCCGACTCAAAACTAATTGAGAATGGAGTTGTAAAATTAAATCTTCGCAAAGCATTAAAAATTGCGGCATCTTACAGCCGCGAATACCAAACTACCAAAGAGTCTCTTTTTGAAACTGCTCTCAGCCTGAAGAATGCCCAACATTCGTGGGATTGGAACCCCGGAAACAACCTTTCCAGCATTCTTAATATCAACCAGGATCCATCCTCCACGATTGGCACCGCCGATGGCGACCTGTCTATTTCAAAACGTTTTTTATCTGGCGCGCGCTTAACTGCAGCGATCGGAATGGATACCCTACGCTATTTCAGCGGTGACCACACCGTCAACATTTCCAGTTTGGCAAATCTTACCATCACCCAGCCACTGTTAGCCGGATATGGCACTGAAATCAATCGAAATGCCCTGACAAGTGCTGAACAAAATCTCATCTATGCCCTGCGTAGTTATGTCCGCTCCCGCGAATCTCTTTTAATCGATATTGCCAATAAATACTACGCCATCTTGAACGCGGAAGACGCCCTCGAAGTCGGAAAGCTGAATTTAGCCAGCGTGACGTCCTCAATGGAACGCTCCAAAGCCATTGCCGAAGCTGGCCGAGTCGATCCATTTCAGGTTGACCAAGCGCGACAAAGTGTTCTCAGTGCCGAAAGCAGTATGGTATCCCTGAAAGAAAATCTGCAAAGTACAAAAGATGAATTAAAAACGACATTAGGACTGCCACTTGAGCTTGAAATTGAAGTTGACCCCAAAGACTTACTGGTGCTACGCCAACAAAAATTGCCAGAACCACCCATGTCTTTTGAAGAAGCCGTAAAAATTGCATTAAACAATCGTTTAGATTATGCTAATATTTGTGACCGGTTAGAGGATGCGGCCCGTGCTGTACGCATTGCTGGGGATGCCATGCGTGCCAAACTGAACCTCACCGCCAAAGCTAGTGCCGGCAGTATTACCGCATCGCGATTAAAACATATTGAGTTAAGCAACGCTGATTTTTCAATCGGTTTGGATGCAGACTTGCCCTTTGATCGGACGAGTGAATCTATTGCTCTTCGAGAAGCGCAGATTTATTTTGAACAGCATAAACGCGTCATTATTGAGCAGCATGACAGCATCATAGCCTCCCTTCGTTCTGTTTGGCGGCAGCTTATTTCTTATCGTCAGAATTACAAGATTCAGCAAATCAGTGTTCGTCTTGCCGAAAAGCGTGTGGAAAGCACGAAGCTTCTTTTTGAAGGCGGCCGGATTAATATTCGTGAATTACTGGAAGCGCAAGATGATTTAAGCAGTGCCCGTAATTCATTAACCCAAGCCCTCGTCAATCATCGTTTAGGCTGGCTGCGTCTTTTATATCAGCTGGAACAGCTTCCGGTTGAAGCAAAAACCCTTTGGTCCAACACCCTTGATGTATAATCAAACATTCTTTCATTCTCATATTCAGGATAACTTTTCATGAAACAGTTCACTCTTCTTCTACCCTCCTTTTTCGTTTTTATGCTCCTTCTGTCCTCCTGCAAAAAAAAGTCTGAGGGCATTCAGCAAAGCACCTATACTGTGCACAAAGGCGAATTTGCTATAACCGTTTTAGAAAATGGCAATTTAGAGACATCGGTATCCAACGATATTGTTCAAAAGGTCGGCAGCAATGTAAAAATTTTAGAAATTGTTGAGGAAGGCACCACCATAACTCCCGAAGATGTAAAAAACAAGAAGGTATTAATTAAATTTGATTCCAAGGATGTAGAGGATCTTGTTTATGAGCGGACATCCCAACACGAAAATGCCGTTGAGGCGCACACCCAAGCAGAAGGCAATCTTAGCATTCAAAAAAGCGATAATGACACCAGTATCCGCAGCGCCGAGCTTGCGGTTCTTTATGCGAAAAACGATCTCCGCAAACTAGTCGGCGACAAGCTGGCGGAAAAATACAGCGAAAAGAAGCCCGATGATATTCCTGGTATTTTAGAAGATCCGGATTTAGGCGGCCAAGTGCGCCAAGACCTCACCAACAACTCCAGCGATATCGAACTCGCTCAAATCCGGCTAAATCGCGCCGAGCAAAAACTTGAATACACCCACAAACTCTACGCCAAGCAGTTTGTCAGCAAAAACGAGCTCGAAACCGATGAATTAGAAGTCGAATCCCAAAAGAAAACCCTTATAACCACCAAAGGAAAATATAAAATTTACTGCAGCTACGACTTTATTACGCAATTTTACAAAACATGGTCGTCGGTTCTGGAAGCAGAAGAAAAACTCGTCCGCGCCAAAGCCGTTGCAAACTCCCGCCTCGTTTCCTCCGAAGCTGCGCTGCGTTCCAAAAAACAAAATCTACTGCGCTCGGAAAAACGCCTGAACGAAGCACAAGAAATGCTGGATGCCTGCACCGTTTATGCAACAGCGCCCGGACTTGTGGTCTACCAGTCTCCCCCGCGCTGGATGAATTCAGGACCCATTCGCGCCGGCGTCGAAACACGGAATCGCCAAACCATCATCAAACTGCCCGATTTACATAAAATGACCGTCGAAATCAATGTCCACGAAGCTCAAATTGATCTGATCAAAAAAGAACAGCCCGCTATTATTTCAGTAGATGCTATTGCCGAAAAAAAGTTCATCGGAAAAGTATTATCACGGGCAATCCTTCCCAGTGCACAAAACCAATGGCTTAATCCAGATTTAAAAGTATATAAAACCATCATAGCCTTTGATCAATATTTTCCAAACCTAAGACCCGGTATGAACGCAACCGTTGAAATCATCATTGAAAAATTAAAAGATATCTTGTTTATTCCCTGCCAAGCCGTTAAAACGGACGAGAAAAATCATCACTACTGCTTTAAAAAGGACGGCACGCCTGTTCGCGTTGAACTTGGCAAAAACAACCGCATCTATGTTGAAATTACCAAAGGGCTGAAACAAGGCGACAAAGTTCTCCTCGCACCACCAGAACTTCCGAAAACAATCGGAAAAGAAAAGGAAAAGCAAATTGCGCCCCCAGAGGATTCTATGCCACCACCACCGGGAGAAATCTAAATGACTTCCTCCGAACACCAAAGTCCTTTTGTCATCCAGACAAAAGATCTTGTCAAATCCTTCCAAATGGGCGACACAACCGTTACGGCACTTAAGGGAATTTCCTTTTCCCTCGCCCATGGCGAATACCTGTCTATTATGGGAACATCCGGTTCTGGAAAGTCGACATTACTGAATATTCTCGGTTGTTTGGACACGCCCACTTCCGGCGAATACAGGCTCGATGGGCAAAATGTCTCCAAAATGAATGACACCCAACTCAGCGCGGTTCGTCGACAGAAGTTCGGCTTTATTTTTCAGTCTTTTAATTTAATTGCGCAGCTTTCCGTTCTTGAGAATATTGAGGTGCCGCTTTTTTACCAGGGATGTCCGGAGCATGAAAATCGTCAGCGTTCTTTAAAGCTGGCAAAAATGGTTGGACTCGGGCACCGCATTAACCACCGCCCTACCGAATTATCCGGCGGACAGCGCCAGCGCGTGGCCATTGCCCGCGCCCTCGCCAATCAGCCGTCATTGATTTTTGCCGATGAGCCCACCGGCAATCTAGACAGCACCACGGGAGAAGAAATCATGACAATCCTGGACGATTTAGCACAACAGGGGCGTTCCATCATTCTTGTCACCCATGAAGACAGCATTGCCAAACACGCTCAGCGTGTTATTCATCTACTCGATGGCAATATCTACACAGACAAAACACAGCAAGTCCAAATAAAATAAGCACCGCGGTCTTTTTTTTATGTATAATTATTTTTTTAAATTAAAGCGAGTTGTAAAATTAGGCATCCGGAGTCTGATTGAGCACAAATTACGCAGTCTTTTGACCGCCTTAGGCATCATATTTGGTGTCAGCAGCGTAATTGCCATGTTGGCAATTGGCGAAGGTGCCAGCTATGAAGCGCGGCAGCAGATCAAAAGCATGGGTAGTCATAACATTATTGTAAAATCCAGAAAGCCGGGACAATCCATGTCGTCTTCCCAAGAAACTCAACGTTTAAGTTCCTATGGCATAACGTATGAAGATGTTATACGAATACATACTCTTTTCCCCGATATTCAAATTCGTATTCCGGCTCGAAAAATTCAGGCCGATATCCGCCGCGGTTCCATTCGTTTACCCGGCAGTATCATTGGCACAATCCCCTGGTTTTTAAAACAGTCTCCGCTGCGCATTAAAACGGGGCGTTTTATAAACGACAATGATATGGATTCGGTCAGCAACGCAGCTGTTCTCAGTGAGCAAACTGCGAAAGCTCTTTTTCCTCTCGATTATCCAATTGGGCAAAATATTTATCTCGGCAGTCAAATTTACGAGATTGTAGGAATTGTATCCGACCAAAAGGCCAAAACACAAGCCAAGCAAGGCACGTCCAAAAAAGATATCTTCGAGGTCTATATCTCAATTACAGCTGCAAAAAAACGCTTTGGAGAAATTATTGTAAAACGCGATACCGGAAGTTTTTCAATGGAAAAAGTAGAACTGCATCAACTCACCCTGACCGCTGATACTGAAGACAACGTCCTGCCGATCTCAACGGCCGTTCGTTCTGTTCTGAAGTACTTCCATAAAGAAAACGACTTTGAAATTGTGATCCCGCTGGAATTACTGAAACAGGCCGAAAAGACGAAACGCATTTTCAGTATTGTTTTAGGGAGCATTGCAGCTATCAGCCTACTTGTCGGCGGAATTGGCATTATGAATATTATGCTGGCTAGCGTCACCGAGCGCACCCGTGAAATTGGCATTCGTCGTGCTCTTGGCGCCACCCGTGGAGATATCACGATACAGTTTCTAACCGAAGCACTACTACTGTCCATTGCCGGCGGCATCCTTGGCGTTGCCCTCGGTGTCACTGTACCGATCATTATTTCGCATTTTACCAAACTTACAACGATTATCCAATTAAATTCTTTGATTCTCGCCTTTTCTTTTTCCGTTTTCACCGGAATTGTATTCGGTATTTATCCCGCGACACGCGCGGCGGCGCTTTCGCCTATCGAAGCTCTGAGATATGAATAAAAAAAGTCCATTTTTATGTTTTGTCTTTGTTTTTGGAAGCCTTTTCAGTAGTATTTTTGCTTCCGAGACACAACTTTTTTCTCAACGCGACTTTTCAGACTGGCAGCCCAAAACCGCATCCTTTTCGAAAAACAGTCCTCTAGAATTGCCCCTGAATCTTCCCACTGAGACAAAATTTTTCACTCCAGAAGCATCCCATTTTATAACCAATGCAGATGCAACTCATATTGATTTTGATTTCCAAATTCCAAAAAGCTGCCCCACCGAAGCCCGCATCACTATTTATGCCATCGATGACGACTTTCTGTGGTGGCAAATAACCCAACCGCTCGCCCCGCATATCCGCATTCCTATTTACGGACAAGACGCTGCAAAACAATGGAAACCACGCGGGCATTTCCGCACCTGGAATACTTATACCCCACAACACATTCAAACAATCGGATTTATTTTTGGCCTGGAATACAAAGCAAAAAAAAACTGGACAGGTTCCGTATTCCTGAATAAAATAAGCGTTTTGAATTGCCCAGAACTATCCGAACAAAAAATATTCACACAATTTAATCAAACGCCAAAAAGCCCTACGGTCGGAGAAAAGATAGAGCTCTCTTTTAACTTCACCCCAAAAATAACCACGCCATTTAATCCGAAGGAAATCCAAATTCAGGCCGTCCTGCAACGCCCCGACAAACAACTAGAGTCAATCCGCTGCTTTTATTACGAGGATTTTTTATATAACCCGAAAGAATGGGATAAAACAAAATGCCTGACACCCTACGGAGCGCCCACATTTAAGCTCCGCTATACTCCCGTTATTCCAGGATCCTATCAGCTCTCTTTTCATATCCTGCACCGCGACAAAGAAAAACAAACGATCCAAGGGCCATCGATTGAAGTTCAAGACGCCAGTCCGCCTTTTCACGGTTATGTGCAATGCGAACCAAAAGACAATATTTTTCTGCAATATGAAGACGGCACGCCCTTTTTCGGTCTCGGAATGAATGTCCGCTCTCCTTTCGACAATCGCTATAAAGACATCGCTCCTTATTCACAATGGCAAAATATGGGCCTGGCAGCTTACGATACTCTATTTGCCAAATATCACAAAGTCGGCATTAATGTAGTTGAAGTATGGATGAGTTCATGGTGGCTGGCACTGGAGTGGATTCCCGATGCACCCGGATTTCATGGCGTCGGGCATTATAATCAATATCGCGCCTGGATGCTGGATCATATTCTTCAGCTTGCCGAAAAATATAACATCTACCTTATTCTGGTATTAAACAACCACGGTAAATTTGGGATGGCATTTGACTCTGAGTGGGATCGAAATCCATACAATATGAAAAATGGCGGCTTCCTTAATAAATGCCAAGAATACTTTACCGACAACCGCGCCAAAACGGCTTTTAAAAACACCGCCGATTATATTGTTGCCCGCTGGGGCTACAGCCCCAATATTTTATGCTGGAAACTTTTTACAGAAGTAGACTTAACTGGCCCGAACATGAATTACTACCATCACCCCAGCGTCGCGGCGTGGCACCAGGAAATGGCCCGCTATCTGCATAAAATTGACATCAACCACCATCTCGTTACCACTCACTGGATGCTCGGCTATTATAAAATTAACCACCGTATTGCCGTTCTTCCCCAACTGGACGTTTTGACAACCGATGCCTATTATATGGAGGATGGCAATAGCGAATCCATTGTAGACATGCTGCATGCCGGCACAAAAAAAGCCGCCGAAGAATGGCACAAGCCACTTATTATCACTGAATTCGGTGGCTCTTCCTATGCGGATAATATGGGTAATTTGACCAAACAGATCGAATTAGGGCTCTGGACGGGCCTTTTTGATCAGGCTGCCATCCTTCCGATGTATTGGTGGTTTGCCCTCGTGGAGGACAAAGATTTATATCATTACTATACCGCAATTCACAACTATGCTTCCACAGAAGACCGTCGAAATATGACGACTCGCTTTTTCTCGTTTACGTCCAACAGCCATCCACTATCGATCCATGAAATGCGCAATAACGACCGGATTCTTGTCTGGATTTATGACCCTGTATTTTTCTATACATCCGATGAAAATACGCGGCCGCAAATCATTCAAAGTAGCACTTGCGGGATCACCGCGCCGCCAGCCGGCAATTATCAGCTAGAATACTGGAACACAAGCACGGGCAATATTATAAAAAAAGAAAATATTACAGTTGCCAATCATCAAGAATCCTTAAAATTGAATATTCCCGCTTTCACCCGATCGATTGCCGCTAAAATCACCCTAGAAAAATAAAATCAAATCCATGTAATGAAGACCTCACCATTGAAAAGAAGTCTTCATTACCAACAAAAAGCATTTGATAAAATGAAAATACGATCGATTTTATAGACGATCGTATCAAATTTATTGTTTCTATACTACATATACTAAATTATATATCCGTACTCGTTTGACGAAGGACATTCTATCAAATATATTAATAACAAATGATGGAAAAAATAAAATCAAATCCATGTAAATCCAGAAATGGTATCATTCGACTGATGCCGCGGAAGAATGTTTTTCCTATCCAAAACTTTACGCTGGGGGTTTACACCAGTTTAAATCAGGAATTATTAGACTATCATATCCATGAAAACTTTTCGGAGCTCGTTTTTATTACAAATGGTTCCGGCGTTCACGAGATAGCGGGGCGTTCCTATCCCATTGTTACGGGGGATGTCTTTTTAGTTTTGGGTAATGAGTCCCATTGTTATTCAAAAGGCAACGGCTTATCATTAGTTAATATTGTGTTTAATTGGGAAGAATTAGGCATCCCGAAACTTGATCTTGGGCAAATAACGGCATTTCAGAGTCTTTTTATTATTGATCCCACCAATGTCAATCTAAATCGTTTTGACAATCGTTTCCGTGTCACACCCGATGATTTTAATAGCATCCTGCATTTAATTCATAAATTGGATCATCTTGTCAATCACCAGCAGAAAAGTGCGGGGGTACGATTTAGGGCCATGACTTATTTTATTGAAATAGTCACCCAACTTTTTGAGATTTATGAACGAAATACGGATCATAATTTTATTACCACAATTCCGCACCGTCTTGGTGCTCTAGTAGCAATGCTGGAGCGCGATTACACGAAAAACATCACGATAAAAACCATGTGCCAAAAAATCGGGATGTCTTATGCTACTCTGTTTCGTAAGTTTAAATATTATTACCATGATTCGCCTATTAATTATTTAACCAATCAGCGTCTCAGGCATGCCAAAGAATTATTATGCGAATCACCCCATTTATCCATAAGCGAGATCTCTTATCAGGTCGGCTTTTTAGACAGTGCTTATTTTTCACGAAAATTTAAAAACCGCTATCATTTTTCGCCCTTCCTTTATCGCAAAAATTTTAATAAAAGCAAAAAGAAACAGAGCGACGATTAATTCGCCCCATTTCACCTCTTCCTGAAACAATTAATACAATTCATATTCCATAACTTCTTTTTTCCTTCCGATTATTCCACAAGCACAAAACCATTCTGCGCTGCTTCCACAAAACAGAGAAGTACAAAACATTTTACAAAAATATAAAATGCCCTTGCATACATCAAGAAAAGAATTATAGTATATATTTGGTTTTTATTTTGCCCTTTTTAGATCCCAATAAATGCCATTTAAGTTTTTTATTCAAAATAAGTACGTCCTTTTCTTTCATTCTATAATAAGGAGAATTTTATATTATGGCCAAGTCCTTCAATGTCGCCGTCGTCGGCGCAACAGGCGCCGTTGGTGTCGAAATGCAAAAGACACTAGAAAAACGCAATTTTCCAATCCGATCCCTGCGACTTCTTGCTTCAAAAAGATCCGCTGGGAAAAAAATGACCTGCTGTGGAAAAGAAATTACTGTTGAAGAACTCACCGAAAATTCTTTTCATGACATCGACATCGCCCTCTTCAGTGCCGGTGGCGATATCTCGAAAAAATTTGCGCCGATTGCCGCGAAAGCAGGAGCTGTCGTCATTGATAATTCAAGTGCTTTTCGCATGGATGACAGCGTACCGCTGATTGTTCCAGAAGTCAACCCTGAAGATGTCAAGCTGCACCACGGCATTATTGCCAACCCGAACTGCACCACCATTATCATGCTGGTTGCAGTAAAACCGCTCTATGATCTATCGCCGGTTAAACGCATTATCGTAAGCACCTACCAAAGTGCCAGCGGAGCCGGCGCCAAAGGAATGGACGAACTAGTTCACCAGACACAGGATGTTCTTAATGGCAAAGAACCAAAGCCGCATTTCTTCCCCTATCCTTACGCATTTAATCTCTTTAGCCACAATACCACCATTGGTGAAAATGGCTATAATACCGAAGAAATGAAAATGGTCAATGAGACACGTAAAATTCTCCATGACGACAAAATTCTGGTCTGCCCCACTTGCATTCGCGTGCCAGTTCTCCGCTCTCATGCAGAATCCATTATCATCGAGCAGGAACGCAAGGTCAGCCTTGAAGAGGCCCTGGAGGCCTTGAAAAAAGCACCCGGCACCACGATTGTCAATGATGCAAAAAACAACCACTTTCCGATGCCGTGTGAAAGCAATAATCAGTACAACGTGCTTATTGGCCGTGTGCGTTTTGATTTAAGTTGCGACAACTCCCTAGCATTCATGGTTTGCGGAGATCAGCTTCTCAAAGGCGCGGCTTTGAATGCCGTCCAAATCGCCGAATTGCTCTAATTCAATCATCTCGAATCCATTTATAAAAGGCAGTCGCTTTGTTTTCAAAACGGCTGCCTTTTTATTTAGTGTCTGGACGGAAATAACACAAGTTTAATATTTTACTAGAAAAAACATAATTTATGCTATAACATGAACATTGTAAATAAGGGCATGTGACTCGTACCGGACATTTTTGAGCAAAATTATAATTAAATTTAAGATTGATAAGAAGGCTCATAAAATTGACTTGCCGTTTCCATTTTTATTTCATATTGTAAGATCG
>Ga0172377_10007730_pt1 | contig 11053 bp, 5 predicted proteins | sample Pumphouse3metaG_FD_119749 | JGI IMG/M metagenome (GOLD analysis project Ga0172377, IMG submission 119749) | Leachate microbial communities from a municipal landfill in Southern Ontario, Canada - Pumphouse #3 metaG | ecosystem: Engineered > Solid waste > Landfill > Unclassified | place: Canada... | reverse complement strand
TATAATCTCTTATACAAGTTCCGTCAGGAGTTGGGTAATCATCTCCAAATACTGTTAATGCTTTTCTTTTTCCAATTCCTGTTTGAGTAATAAATGGCATAAGATTATTTGGTACACCATTAGGAAGCTCTCCAATTATTCCGCTTTGATGAGCTCCAATTGGGTTGAAATATCTTAGGGCTATTGCTTTTATATCTGATGATTGGCATGTGAAATGAAGGATGTCTTCAGCCATTTGTTTGGTGTTTCCGTAAGGAGATTCAGCAAATTGTGTTGGAGATTCTTCTTTAATAGGTAGTTTGTCTGGCTGTCCATAAACGGTACAAGAAGAGGAATGAACAATGTATTTGATATTATACCTTTTCATATTATCAAGTACATTTAAAAGTATTCCTATATTGTTTTTATAATATTCAATTGGCTTTTCACAACTTTCTCCAACGGCTTTAAAGGCTGCAAAGTTTATTATCCCTTCAATATTATTATGTGTCTGAAAAAGAAGTCCACATTCATATTCATTACTTAAATCAACCTTTATGAATTCTGGTCTAATTCCTGTTATCTTTTCAATTCTATCAACTGAATCAATATCTGAATTTGAAAAATTATCTGCAATTATTACTTTATATCCTTTTTCTTGAAGTGCAACAACTGTGTGGCTACCAATAAAACCTGTTCCTCCAGTAACTAATATCGTTCTCATACTTTTTATTTATTAAAGAATTGTAATACCTTACTAATTATATATACTATTGTTCCATAATCAAGTTCTGTGTGCATTGGAAGAGATAGGACCTCGTCGCTCAATTGGTCTGAAACATTCATTTCTCCATTCTGTGTTGCAATATTTAGGAAGGCTTCTTGTTTATGTAAAGGAATAGGATAGTAAACCATTGCTGGGATTCCATTTTTTTCAAGATATTCTTTAAGTTGGTCTCTTTTCCCGTTTAGTACTTTAAGAGTGTATTGATGATATGCATGTGTTGAAAAAGTTGATTCTTTAGGGATAATTAATTCTTCAATATCTTTAAAAGCATACGAATATCTTGTTGCTGCATCGTATCTAAGCTTACAATACTTATTAAGGTATTTTAGTTTAACATTTAAGATTGCGGCTTGGATTGTGTCTAAACGAGAATTAACTCCCAAAACTTGATGATGATATCTTATCTTCATACCATGATTACATATCATCCTTATCTTTTCGGCCAATAAGTCGTCATTAGTAAATATTGCTCCTCCATCACCATAGCATCCAAGATTTTTTGATGGGAAAAATGATGTGCAACCAATATGACCTATTGTTCCAAGTTTTTGAGTCTTGCCATTCTTAAATTTATAGTCAGCTCCTATTGCCTGAGCATTATCTTCAATAACATATAAATCATACTTCTTTGCAATTTCCATTATAGCTTCCATCTCACAGCCTTGGCCAAAAAGATGCACAGGAATAACTGCTTTAGTGTTAATGGTAATTGCTTTTTCAATGTTTTTTGCAGTTACATTAAAGCTATCATAGTCAACGTCAACCATAATCGGACGAAATCCTAAAAGCCCAATAACTTCTGCAGATGCAATAAAGGTGAATGCTGGAACAATGATTTCATCGTTAGGTTTAAGATCTAAAGTCATTAGAGCTATTTGTAGGGCATCAGTTCCATTACCACAAGTGATAACATGCTTAGCTCCCATATAGGTAGAAAGGTTTTGAGAAAAAGAGCCAACTTGTTCACCATTAATGAATGCGGTGTTTTCTATAACATCCTTAATTGCTGCATCTATTTCGGGTTTAATGTTGTTGTATTGAGTTTTAAGATCAACCATTTGAATCTTCTTCATCATAAAATATTTTGTTGTTTCTATTATGCAAAGATATATTCTTTCTATCTACTTACAAAACTTATTTTTCACTAGTTAATAAAGTCTCTCTCTTTAATATCTCAGTATTTATTATTCAATTCTCATAATATATACTTATAAAAACATTTCAAATCAAAGATTCAATTTTCTAAATCTTTATATAAAATCTGTGAATCTTCGTTTCAGAGTGCAAATGATGCACATCTTTCATACCAAATGATGCACATCTTTCGGGGAGAAAGATGTGCATCATTTTTTTTAAGGAAAGTCAAGGTGAAAATTTAGAATAAAAGATCAAAGAATCTAATCCTATCAATTTTATAATGCAAATATACGAAAAATTCTGCTATAAAACAAGACTGTTTGAAAAAAATTTGTTTTTTTCTCAATGTTCAAATCTGATAATATTATTATCTAAACATCAATAACAGAATAATGACAATTCTTAACAGAATAATTACCCTTATAAACTATATGTAGGATAAGAGTTTTGATGGTTTAATAACATTCAATTGTTGAAAACTTCGAAATTTTGCTTAAAAGTGGTGTGTTAAATTAGGATAGTTTTTGTAATTTCGCAGAACATAAAAAATATTACTATATGTCAATAGATTTATTTTCTATGGTCGATAAACAGACTGATGATAAAAAAGAACTTAATCCCAAGAACGTAGTAGCTCAAAGGGACGAACAGCTTTCTTATGTCCATCAGTCATCTGATAATATTAATATACTAAGGATTAAAAAGGAAAAAGAAATGGCGGTTAAAGCATATACAAGGGATGAAATTTTAAAATCATCTACAGAATATTTTAAAGGAGATTCTTTGGCAGCAGATGTTTGGATGAATAAGTATGCTTTACGTGATGGAGATAAAATCTATGAGCTAAATCCTAACGATATGCATCATAGATTAGCCTCAGAATTTTCTCGAATTGAAAGTAAATATCCTAATCCAATGACTAAGGAAGAGATTTTTGGGTTAATGAAAGACTTTAAGTATATTGTACCACAAGGAAGTCCAATGTCGGGGATTGGAAATGATTTTCAAATAGTGTCATTATCTAATTGCTTTGTTATTGGAAACTCTGGCGATTCTGATTCTTACGGTGGAATTTTAAAAATAGATGAAGAGCAAGTTCAACTAATGAAACGTAGGGGAGGCGTTGGACATGACCTTTCACATATACGACCAAAAGCATCTCCAGTTAAAAACTCTGCACTAACTTCAACAGGTATTGTTCCTTTTATGGAGAGATATTCCAACACCACAAGAGAGGTTGCACAAGGAGGCCGTAGAGGAGCTTTGATGCTTTCAATTTCAATTAAACATCCTGATGCAGAAGAGTTCATTGATGCAAAGTTGGAACAAGGCAAAATAACAGGAGCAAATGTTTCTGTTAAGATTGATGATGAGTTTATGAGATGCGTTGCAAGTGGAAAGCCATATAAACAACGATTTCCTATTGATGGTGAAAATTCTAAAGTTGTAAGTGAAATTGATGCTAGGGCTTTATGGAATAAAATTATTCATAATGCTTGGAAAAGTGCAGAACCTGGTGTTTTGTTTTGGGATACGGTTATTAGGGAATCTCTTCCTGATTGTTATTCTGACTTTGGTTTTAAGACAGTTTCAACAAACCCTTGTGGTGAAATTCCTCTATGTCCTTACGATAGCTGTCGTTTACTTGCAATAAACCTTTATTCTTATGTTGAGAATCCTTTTACCAATAAAGCAAAGTTTAATTTTGAATTATTCAAAGAACATGCTCGCAAGGGACAAAGGTTAATGGATGACTTAATAGATTTAGAATTAGAGAAGATTGACAAGGTTCTTGCTAAGATTGAAAGTGATCCTGAAGAAGAAGAGATTAAAAGGGTTGAAAGAAATCTTTGGCTTAATATTAAACTCAAATGTTTGGAAGGAAGAAGAACAGGCTTTGGAATAACTGCTGAGGGAGATATGTTAGCTGCTCTTAATTTTCGTTACGGAACAGATAAGGCTAATGAATTTGCTGCAAAGGTTCAACAAGAATTAGCTTGTTCGGCTTATGCTTCAAGTGTTGAGATGGCTAAAGAAAGAGGAGCTTTCCCCATTTTTAACTCTAAATTGGAGGAAAAGAACCCTTTGATTAATCGAATAAAGGAAGCAGAACCTCAAATATATAAAGATATGCTTAAATATGGAAGAAGAAACATAGCTCTTCTAACCATTGCACCAACAGGAAGTGTTAGTATATGTACTCAAACAACCTCTGGAATTGAACCAGCTTTCCAAATAGCATATAAGAGGAGGAGAAAAGTAAATCATAATGATAATTCTGATAAAACAAGCTTTGTTGATAGTGAAGGACAAGGTTGGGAAGAATATACTGTTTTTCATCATAAGTTTGCTGAATGGGCAGTAATTAATGGATATGATATTAACGAAATAACTAAAAACTACTCTCAAGAAGAATTGGATGAACTTATTGCTAAGTCTCCATATCATAAAGCAACTGCAAACGATATTGATTGGGTTAAGAAGGTTAAGATGCAGGGAGAAGTTCAGAAATGGGTGGATCATTCCATAAGTGTAACTGTTAATATTCCTAAGGAAACGCCTGAAGATATTGTTAGTCAAATTTATCAAACAGCTTGGGAAAGTGGTTGTAAGGGAATGACAATTTATCGTGAAGGTTCTCGTGAAGGAGTATTGATTTCTAATTCTGAAAGTTCAAACAAATCAACCTTTACCGAAACACAAGCACCTAAAAGACCGAGGAAGCTCGAGGCCGACGTTATAAGATTCCAAAACGATAAGGAGAAATGGATTGCTGTTGTTGGTATTTATGAAGGGAGACCTTACGAAATCTTTACTGGAAAGGCAGATCCTGATAGATTTTATTTGCCTGAAGGAATAATAAAAGGCTGGGTAGTTAAGGTTAAGGAACAAGAAACATCAAGATACGACTTTGTTTATCAAGACAAAGATGGTTACGAAAACACAATTGGTGGCCTATCTCGACTTTTTGATAAAGAGTTTTGGAATTATGCAAAACTTATATCAGGAATCCTTCGTCATGGAATGCCACTTAATAATGTTATAGACTTAGTTTCAAAGCTTACATTAGACAATGATACAATCAACACTTGGAAAAATGGAGTTGCAAGAGCTCTTAAGAGATATATCCAAGACGGAACAAAGGCAAAAGGAGAGATATGTCCTACTTGTAAACATGAAACAATAATTTATTCTGGAGGTTGTAAAAATTGTACTAATTGTGGTTGGAGTAAATGCAGTTAAGTTAATTATGAAATAAAGGAAAATGGCTAAAAGGAAAGTAATATATTCTATTATTATCTTTGTATTTTCTTATGTTAACTCATTAGCCCAAATAGATATAAATAATCAAATATCCTCTATTGAAGAAAGCGAAATCTCTGAACAAGAGAAGCAGACTTTGATAGAGGATTTGTATTATCTAAGCATTAATCCTGTAAATATTAATACTGCTGACCAAAACACCCTTCAGCTTATGGGACTCGATCCCTTCCAGATCCTTTCTTTGCAACGCTATATCAAAGAAACTCACCAAATTCTAACAATTTACGAAATCCTATATATCAATGGATTCTCCCAAGAAACGCTAAATCAAATCTTACCTTATATTTATGTTGGACCAGTTATTTATAAACCCTCACTACATATTGACTCTATTCTTTCCAAATCCACTTATGATATTAGACTCCAATATAAAAAAGTATTAGAAAAAGCATGGGGATACTTAAGAGATGATGACGGAGGATATCAAGGAAAGAATTTCTCAACCTCATTTCGCTATAATCAAAATTATTATAATAGATTATCTTTTTCAATTATTGCTGATAAAGATGCAGGAGAGCCATTTTTTAATTCCAAACAAAAACAAACTTACGACTATCTAAGTGCTCAATTTACCATAAAAGATCTTTCAATAATAGAGCAAATAACAATTGGAGATTATCGTTTGGGTTTCGGAGAAGGACTAGCAATTAATCAAAGTCTTAATTTTGGACATTTTACCCAAGATGCTAAAAGTAAAAAGAATTATAGTGGCATAAAACCCAATCGTTCAATTACAGAATACAACTCAATGAGAGGTATGGCAACCAAGATAAATTTAAAAGACCTATCAGTCTATTTATTTGGTTCCTATAACAGAATAGATTATTCTGGAAGCATCCTAACAACAGGATTACATAGGACCAATTCAGAACTCCTAAGAAAAGATTCAAATATTGAAGCATTATATGGGACACATATACAGTGGCTAAGAAAAGGAAGAGAACTTGGTTTTACCTTTTTCAATTATCATTATAAGTATCCAATCACTCACCAAAATCAAGACTATATGCAGCATTATTTTGAGGGAAAAATAAATAGCATATATAGTTTCAATGCAAGTTTACCAATACATAGAAAGGTCAGAGGGTTTGGAGAAATTGCTATGAGTAGAAATAAAGGATGGGCTTTATTAACTGGGGTTGATATAAACTTAGGCTATAAGACTAGTCTATGTTTTAATTATAGGCACTATCAAAACCAATACCAAAATAACTTTGCTTCCGCAATAGGGACCCAAAGTAGGAATGCCAATGAAAGAGGATTATACACTGCCTTTTCCATAAAATTAAATAAGTATTTCAATTTTTTTATTGGTCTTGATTATTTTAAATTCCCCGACCAAAGTTATAGGGCAAACACTTCAGTAAGTGGTTATAAAATTCGTTCAGAACTAAATTTTAATCCATGTTTAAGCAATCAATTAACCTTGCTGTACAAAAATAATAATCGTCAATACAATGAAACACATCCAAATGATGAAATCTATCCTGAGGATAATATTCTAAATCAAATTCAATTACGATATACTTATAGCAAAAGCAAAAACCTAATTCTAAAGACACGAGTGGGGTATTCCAAAACTAGGAATTATGAATCAAATGAAAATCAGGGGATGTTTATATCTCAAGACCTAATTCTAAGTCCAAAAACATTCCCATTAAGTCTAAATATGAGAATAGCATATTTCAATACAAATGACTACGATAACGCTTTCTATATTTACGAATATTCTCTACCCCTAACTTATTCCTCCTCCCAACTCTACGACATAGGATTAAGATCATATTTAATTCTAAGATATGATTTCAATAATTACCTCTACCTTACTGCTAGATATAGCATTACCTATTATAAAGATAAGACTGAAATCCACAGTTCCAATGAAGAAATAGACGGCAATCATAAGCAAGAAATAGCATTTCAATTCTATTGGTTAATAAATAAACCAAAGAAAAAATACTTAAAAAACTATTAGAATAAAGATATAATGCTTAGAGGGTTTGGAGGGCTATAAGCTTTGAATAAATTCCTCCTTGGTTTAGAAGACTTTGGTGGGTACCTTCTTCAGCAATTTCCCCATTATCCATAACTATTATTTTATCTGAATTAAGTATGGTTGAAAGTCTGTGAGCAACAACAAGGGTTGTTCGTCCTTTCATAATTGTTTCAAGAGATTCTTGAACTAGTCTTTCACTTTCAGTGTCAAGTGCTGAGGTTGCTTCGTCTAAAAGTAGGATTGCAGGATCTTTTAGGATGGCTCTTGCAATACATATTCTCTGACGCTCTCCCCCTGAAATGTTTAAGCCCCTATCTCCTATATTGGTATAGTAGCCTTTTGGGAGTTTTTCGATAAAACTATGAGCATTGGCTGCCTTTGCTGCTTTCTGAACATCTTTAAGGCTAGCATTTATTCCAAAGGCAATATTACCAAATATGGTATCATTAAATAAGATGCTTTCTTGTGTAACAACTCCTATTATATGCCTTAGAGAATTGATGTTAAAATCCTTAATTGATATTCCGTCTATTGTAATATCCCCTTCTAATGCGTCTTGAAATCTTGGTAGTAAATCTATTAATGTGCTCTTCCCTGCTCCGGACTTTCCAACAATAGCAATTGTTTGGCCTTTTTCTATTTCAAGGTTTATATCATTTAGCACCATTTTTTCTTTTCCTTCTTCTTCAATATAAGAGAAAAATATATTTTTATATTCTATCTTTTCCTCAAAAAGTATTGTTTCTATTGCATTTGGTTTTTCAATAATTCTTTCAGGAGCATCTAATATTTCATATAACCTTTGGGCTGCAGCTTCAGCCTTCTTTAGGTTATAATATGCTGTAGTTACGCTTTGCATTGGGGCAATTATTCTTGCAAATAAGAGAACAAAACCTATTAAGATTCCGGGATGAATTTCTCCATTAATTACCATCATTCCGCCAAAGAGAACAATAATTACTAAGGCTAAGATTGCAAATATTTCGGTTAGAGGAGAGGATAGGTCTCTGCGGCGAAGAATTTTGTTCATTAACTTAGTATAAACATTATTTTGTCCTTCAAATTTTTTGCGAATAAGATGTTCTGCATTATAGGCATTAATTATTCTTATTCCTCCAAGAGTTTCTTCAACTGTAGAAATAACTGTTCCTATTTGTTTTTGACCTTTTTCCGAATTTCTATTTAAGCTTGCTCCAATTTTTCTGATAAGAATAGCAACCAAAGGAAGGATAATAAAAATAAAGACAACAAGTTTTGGGCTAGCAATTATTAGAGCAATAAGGAAAACAAGAACCATAATTGGGTCCTTAATCATCATTTGCAAACTACTAATAACCGATATTTCAATATCAGAAAGGTCGGAACTCAATCTAGAAAGCAAGTCTCCTTTTCTTTTGTTAGAGAAGAATGAAAGTGGAAGGACTGTAATTTTGTGGTAGATATCGTTTCTTAAATCTTTAATAACTCCATTTCTGATTGGAGCTAAGAAATACATACCCAAATAACGAAATAGAGCAGATAGAAATGCAAATACTAAATAAACCCCACTCAATACTGCCAAACAAGGATAGAGACCATATTCTAGGCTTAGATGGTTGAGGTTCCATGCAAAATAATCAATAATAATATCTTTATTGAATGTAAACTCAGGACAAATAGCCGGTGCTTTTATAATCCCAAAGAGTACTGAAACAAAAGGTATTACAATCACAAAAGAAAAAAGAGAAGCAAAAACATAGAGTAGATTAAAAACTATGTTTAAGCTTACTTCTCTTTTGTAACCTTTAATATATTTGAATATTCTAAATATATTTTTCACTAATATCTATAATGGTCTGCCTTATAAGGACCGTTTTTATCAACTCCAAGATATTCAGCTTGCTCATCAGTTAGAATAGTTAGTTTAACTCCAATTCTTTCTAGGTGAAGTCTTGCAACTTCTTCATCAAGTTGTTTAGACAAACGATATACTCCAACTTCATAATTATGTTCCCATAAATCAAGTTGAGCTAAGGTTTGATTGGTGAAAGAACTACTCATAACAAATGAAGGATGTCCTGTTGCACAACCTAAATTAACTAAACGGCCTTCAGCTAATAAATAAATACAATGTCCATCAGCGAAAATATATTTATCAACCTGTGGTTTAATATTTAATTTAGTAATTCCTTTCCAGTTTTCTAATTTTTCAACTTGGATTTCATTGTCGAAATGTCCAATATTACAAACAATAGAGTCGTCATTCATATTAGCCATATTTTCAGCAGTGATAACGTCTTTATTACCTGTTGTTGTAACAAATATATTACCTTCCTTAAGTGCTTCCTTAAGAGTAGTTACTTCAAAACCTTCCATTGCAGCTTGAAGAGCACAAATTGGGTCAATTTCAGTTACAATAACTCTTGCTCCATAACTTTTCATTGAATGTGCACAACCTTTACCAACATCTCCATAACCACAAACAACACAAATTTTACCAGCAATCATAACATCAGTTGCTCTCTTGATTCCGTCGGCTAGAGATTCTCTACAACCATAAAGGTTATCAAATTTTGATTTAGTAACTGAGTCATTAACATTTATTGCAGGAATAAGAAGTTCTCCTCTTTCCATCATTTGATATAAACGGTGAACACCAGTAGTTGTTTCTTCACTAACTCCCTTAAGTTCCTCAATTGTCTTATGCCATTTTTGATTATCTTCTTTTTGGATTTCTTTTAGTGTATTTAGAATCACAGCTTCCTCATTTGAAGAAGGAGTTTTATCTAATATTGAAGCATTTTTTTCTGCTGCATAACCTTTATGAACTAAAAGAGTTGCGTCACCACCATCATCAACAATCAATTGAGCCCCTTTTCCATTAGGGAAAGAAAGAGCTTGATTAGTACACCACCAATATTCTTCTAAAGATTCACCTTTCCAAGCAAAAACTGGAATTCCTGCCTTAGCAATAGCTGCTGCTGCATGGTCTTGAGTTGAAAATATATTACAAGAAGCCCAACGAACGTCAGCGCCAAGGGCAACAAGAGTTTCAATTAGAACTGCTGTTTGTATTGTCATATGAAGAGAACCTGTAATTCTAACTCCATTAAGAGGCTTTTTCTTACCAAATTTCTCTCTTAACGCCATCAAACCTGGCATCTCTTTTTCTGCTATATCAATTTCTTTTCTTCCAAAGTCAGCTAAGTTAATATCAGCTACTTTATACTTCAATGTGTAATCTGTCATCTGTATATTTTTATGTTATATTATTATTTTAATCTTGCAAAGTTACAATTTGAAATCCAATAATGATGAAATTTTCTTAAAAACATCAGTATTTTCCATCACACCAGTAAAATTATCAGCTCCAATACCAAAGGCATAAATAGGTACCATAACTCCTGTATGATTATGACTTGTCCACTTATCCTTAACCTTTCCAATTTCAATATTCCCTCCATTAAGTGTTAGCCCCCCTGTTTCATGGTCGGCAATAACAATAACCAAAGTGTTATTATCTCTTTTAGCAAATTCAATAGCTTGTCCAACCGCCTTGTCGAAGTCAAGAACCTCTTCAACCATATTGTCAAATCTATTAAGGTGAGCTTCAAAATCAATCTGTGAACCTTCAACCATTAGAAAGAAACCATTATTGTTTTCAGAGAGGAGCTCAAGGCTTTTTCTTAGGCCCTTTGAAAGCATATCATCTCTCTTATTTGCTAATGGTGGATGTCCTCTATAAAATAAGCCAGCCAAAAGGTTATTTCTCCCATCCCTATATCCTTTTATTGAATCGAGTTTATCTAAATCATAAACTAAATTATATCCTCTTTTTTCCAGGCTATCTA
>Ga0172377_10007723_pt1 | contig 11056 bp, 9 predicted proteins | sample Pumphouse3metaG_FD_119749 | JGI IMG/M metagenome (GOLD analysis project Ga0172377, IMG submission 119749) | Leachate microbial communities from a municipal landfill in Southern Ontario, Canada - Pumphouse #3 metaG | ecosystem: Engineered > Solid waste > Landfill > Unclassified | place: Canada... | reverse complement strand
CCCGGCTTAAGATGACTTATTCTCTTAAGCATCTCCCCCTTGTATTCCGGAGAATCTTCAGGGATGGAATAATCGGGATGGAAATCTATGTCGTCCCCAACCCCGGCCTGCTGCGATGCGTTCCTAGGAAGCAAGATCCCGTTCATAAACCATACGCTCCTTGTAAAGCCGCTGCAATCCACTGCCTTGACGGATGTACCTCCCCACATGTAAGGTATTCCCAAGAAACTTTTGGCCGTAGCAATGATGTTTCCCACAGTGGCCCTGCGCGATGCGGCCCAGACGGAAAAAGATTCAAGGTCTTTTTCGGGCACATAACCTTTTTTTCCGGAAGGCATTATTACACCAAGAAACATTTCGGCCTTATTTCCCGACCGGACATTGCCGGACTTCTTCGACAACTGGTCGGCGGGCTTTTGCCGGTCGGCCTTGTACCAGACCCTCAGAAGGTCTCCCATCACCAAGTCGGAAAGCCTGTCGGAATTCCTGTCAGGACGCGAATAGATATGGGAATACTCTGCAACGCAAATATACTTGGGGGCAGCAACATATTTCGCAATTTGGGTTTGGGACATCTCCACAATCCCCATGTCGTTGACCCAGGCCGTATAAGGCTCCGGAGTCACAATCCGTTTCCAATAACTGTCAGTGCCGACTATTTCCGCCACGGTGCCCATCAGCGCCTGATCGCCCATCTCCGCCTCATAGGCAGGCTGTTCTCTCATGAAATTGACCGAAAATTCGACAACCCCGTATTTTTTTTGCCCATCGGCAATATCTTGGGCACTGGCAACCTGACCTGCGATGAGAAGTGCCAAGACAATGATTGATGATTTGTTCGCCATATCTTTAATTTTCTATGATCTTGCCTATGATATTGTCGATTATCGATGCCGTTTCCCTTGAACCGGCGGTGCAATTGTTAGTCATGATTGAAAAATAAATCATATCCCCGTCTTTAGGGTTTTCCGGAAGGACATAACCGCTATAGCAGAGAACGCCATTCATTGACCCGCTTTTCATGAATATCCTCCGCCGCTGTTCAAAAGACAAATTTTTCAGACGATTTTTCAGAGTCCCATCTCCGGCTTGAGGCAACGATTGCAGATAATCCTCAAAAATGTCAGTATGGGCCATAGCCCTCAGAAATCTGCAAAAGAAATCGGGAGAAATGTAATTGTGCCTGCTCAATCCGCTGCCATCCACCACCTGAGCGCCGTAAGAGACATCCATGCCAAGTTTCCTTAAGGCCAGATGCTCCGCCACATAAGAGGAGTCATAGGAGGCCGATCCTGTCAATATCTTTCCCAACAGCCTGTAAATCGTTTCCGCATACAGATTGTCGCTCTTGTAGAGAGTCGCTTTCACAATATCCTTGAGTTCTGCAGAATAAGTCGTGCCCAGCAAGCTGAAGTTTTCTTTCCCCACCTTTACGGAATCCCTGAGATTGCCCCTTACAAAGCCTTCCGGAGTGATGTCGGCAGCACCTTTCCTGACATTAAGATGATTCCTTTCAAGATAATCGCAGAAATAATGAGCACAAGTGTAAGATCCGAATTTGTTGCTGAAATTCTCTGTTTTGGACGGCTCGTCGATCGCATAGCTCCCTTGCAGTTCGGCATAAGGGAAATATTCGGAATCATACAATGCCAGACCGTCCCCGCTGCCGTATCCCGACGTGACGGCCTTGTTGGCAAAGGTCATCCAGCTCGAAACAGGAAAGACGGCATTTGCAACCACGGGCGCACCCACCTCCGAACCCGGACCCACCTCGAATTGTTGCACGTTTTCGAAAAAAGCCAAGGCATTGCTTCCCGTCCCGTAGTCTGTTCCCAAATCGTCATAAGACCAGGAACTCTTGACGATGGGGCCGTCGAAGTAACGGCCGTCACCTATTATCTTGCCTTTTATCCGCTTTATGCCGGCTTTTTCAATGATGGCTTTCCATTTGGAGAAAAGAGAGTCGATCGGAAGGGCGATACTGTCGGATGAGGCGATCGTAGGGTCACCCCCGCCGATGACATATATGTCTCCGTGAAGTGTGCCCCTGCGGACTTTCCCCGTATGGCCGATGCTTGTGGCGAACCTGTAATCGGGACCCAATTCATACATTGCCAGACCTGTCGTGAGCAACTTTGTGTTGGAAGCTGGTATAAGCTTGCGAAAGCCATTGTAATTCACCAGCGTGTCACCATTCTCTGAAACGGCCATCACACCGATCAAGGCATCGTCAAGGGGCTTTTCGGAAGCCACATTCCCGACATATTGCCCGATACTGCGTGGCGGCTCCTGCGCAATGAGGCTTGCCGTCGCAGAAAAGAACGGCAATACAAAAAACACAACGTTTGCAAATCCGATTTTCATATTGAAATATAATCCAGTCCAAATATAACACCTAAAAATCAATCATTCCCATTCTTTCGATGAAAAATTCGCCTTTTCGCGTTATATGATTTCGTGGAAAAATATGTAGATTTGTAAATGTATCGGATTATTTCGAAAAACTAATATCTTTTTTATGAATAAACATATTTTGGTTTCAGGCGGAGCCGGTTTCATCGGCAGCCACGTCACAGTGGAATTGATTCAGGCTGGATATGAAGTCATAGTTGCGGACAACATGTCCAACTGCGACATGACCTGTTTCGAAGGGGTCCAGGAAATCACTGGAAGACACGACATACCATTCGTCAAGATAGACTTCTGCGATTCAGCGGCCGTAAATAAGCTTTTCTCCGATTTCCAGATCGATGCCGTCATCCATTTTGCCGCCTTCAAAGCCGTGGGGGAATCCGTAGCCGAACCTGTCAGATATTACAAGAACAATTTGGGTTCTTTCCTCAACGTACTCGATGCCGCAAAAAACCACGGAGGCTGCAATGTGCTGTTCTCCTCGTCCGCCACCGTCTATGGCGAACCTGAGAAATCCCCCGTAACGGAACTCTCACCCCGCCAACCTTCAACTTCCCCCTACGGGAACACCAAACAAATATGCGAAGACATCCTGGCGGACACCAACAAGGCTACGGAAAAATTCGGCACCGAAACAAACCCCGGTCTCTTGAAGGAAGGTCCGATAAAAGGGATTGCCTTGAGATATTTCAATCCGATAGGGGCGCACCCATCCGCCAAAATAGGAGAACTTCCACGTGGAATCCCCAACAATCTGGTACCTTTCATAACCCAGACGGCAATCGGCAAAAGGGAATGCCTTAACATATTCGGCAATGATTACCCTACGCCCGACGGGACCTGCCTCAGGGATTACATAGACATTGTGGATCTTGCGAAAGCACACGTATACGCCGTAAGCCGGATGCTCGACCGAAAAATGAAAAGCAATTATGAAATCTTCAACATTGGTACGGGACATCCTTCTTCCGTTATGGAAATTGTAAATACGTTTGAAAAGGTCAACAACGTAAAGCTCAATTACAAATTCGCCCCAAGACGCCCGGGGGACGTCATCGCCATCTGGTGCGATCCTACGAAAGCATACGATGAAATGGGATGGAAGGCCGAGAGGACTATGGAGCAGACGCTCGAAACGGCCTGGGCTTGGGAAAAGCATCTTGCCGGGAAATAGATCAGGGCCTTATGCGGGAAAACAAGAATAACGAACTGCTGGCTTCGGCTTTTCTCATATCGACCATTGTGATTGCAATGGCAATAATGATGTTGCCTGACAAGAAATCCAGGAAAGCCGTCGAAGCGGGAAACTTCACGGACAAGGAAATCTCATTGCTTGCAAGTTCAGATTCGACAATGCACGTCTACACGGTGAACGACTCTTCCGAGACAAGGGTCCTGCGTATGAAAAGCTCGGCTCTTTCGGATTCCGCAATCGCTTCAAAGACATTCAGGACATTGTCCGCCAAAATGCTTGCCACTGTCGAATCGCCGGAAGAAGACGGCGTCGGCATAGCCGCTCCACAGGTAGGCATCAATCGTCGGGTCATTGCCGTCAAACGTTACGACAAACCGGGAGAACCGTTCGAAGTCTATGCCAATGCCAAATTGGACACACTCATCGGTCCGATGGCAAAAGGGCCCGAAGGCTGCCTTTCAGTCCCTCCGATGAAGGGAATCGTGGCGAGATACTCCTCAGTTGTCGTTTCCTATACCGACCAAAATACATTCAAGACACGCAGGGACACAGTGAAAGGGTATTCCGCAATAATATTCCAACACGAATGCGACCATCTTGACGGAATATTGTACATTGACAAGGCAGATACGGTCTATGTCGACAAGGATTGGGAAGCCCAAATTGAAAAAAGCAAAAAAGTTCTGAAAACTGCCAGAACCTCACATTGATAAAAAACTAAAACCTATCGGAATGGGAAATAATCTGTTCTTTTGCCTATCTGCATCTTTGATGCTCGCATTGCCGGCCGCCGCGCAGCCGAAATTGAACAAAAACAACATTGACTAAGTACTCAAGGCAATGACCCTGGAGGAAAAGGCCACGTTGGCGGTATGCGCCGGCAGTGAAAATAATGCCAATGTCGCCGTATCTGGGAAATACATACATCATTTGCCCGGTTCAGGAGGCCAGACCCAGGCAAATCCCAGGCTGGGCATTCCAGAAACTGTGCTGGCCGACGGACCAGTAGGCCTGAGAATAGATCCGGAACGGGAAGGCGAAAACAAAAAATATTATTGCACGCAATTTCCTTCAGGAATCAGTTTGGCGGCATCTTGGAATGTCGAAAATGCAAGCCTGGTAAGCAAAGGGATCGGGAATGAAGCCAAGGAGCGGGGAGCCGACGTAATCTTGGCTCCGGGAATGAATCTGCATCGCAATCCGCTGAACGGACGGAATTTTGAATATTTCTCAGAGGATCCCGTCCTTTCCGGAAAAATCGGCGCAGCTTATGTCAAAGGCGTACAAAGCGAAGGAGTTGGCGTATCAGTCAAGCATTTTGCAGCCAACAACCAGGAAACGAACCGTCTTAACAACGATTCCAAAGTAGGCATACGCGCGCTTAGGGAACTGTACCTGAAAGGTTTCGAAATATGCATAAAGGAATCTTCACCATGGACGATAATGTCTTCTTATAACAAGTTGAACGGCCCCTATACGCAGGAAAGCCGGGATCTCCTTACCACGATACTGCGTGACGAATGGGGCTACAAGGGGCTGGTGATGACCGACTGGACCGGCAGACGGAACACCGTTGAACAGCTATATGCTGGCAATGAGCTGTTTGCACCGGGAATGCCAGTTCAGACCCAGGATATCATCGAAGGGGTGAAAAATGGCAAGTTGAAAGAAAGCGACCTGGATATTGCAGTACGACGTATCCTGGAATACATTGTCAAGACGCCAAGATTTGCCGGATTCGGATATTCCGACGATCCGGACTTGAAGACGCACGGGGAAATTGCACGCAAGGCGGCGGCAGAAGGAATGGTCCTGCTGAAAAATTCAAAAGCCCTGCCGCTTGTGGCAAAAGCCAAAGTGGCATTGTATGGGAACTGCTCCTACGAGCTTATTACCGGCGGGTCGGGAGCCGCACAAGTATACAGCCCGTATGTGGTGAACATCGATCAAGGCCTTTCTTCCGCAGGATTCGCCTTGGACAAAACGCTTGCCGACTATTACTCGAAATACATCCCTTACAAAAGGGCCGAACAAGACTATGAGCAACTTAGCCACGTCCACTTGGGAAAGGCGATACTCCCGGAATTGGTGCTTTCACGCAAACTCATTGACAGCCAGGCGGCGGAAAACGATGTGGCGATCATTACCATCGGAAGAAATTCCGGCGAAGCCAAGGACCGCCACATAGACGGGGATTTCAATCTTACCGACGCGGAATTCGATTTGCTGCGCAACGTATGTGACGCCTTCCACGTTTTGGGAAAGAAAGTCATTGTCATCCTCAACGTATGCGGGGTCGTCGAAACAGCTTCCTGGAAAGCCCTTCCTGATGCGATACTTGCAGCCTGGCAGCCGGGTGAAGAAGGAGGCAACGCAGTCGCCGACATCGTTTCAGGTAAGGAAAACCCATCCGGAAGGCTTCCCATGACATTCCCCATCTCATATATGGACGTCCCGTCATCAAAGGATTTCCCTTATGACTTCTTCAGCGATGCCGCAAACAGCAGTTCGGTCAGGACGGATCCGAACAAGCCCGTCAGGAACATAAGTTATACGGAATACGAAGAGGGGATCTGGGTCGGATACCGTTATTTCTCCACATTCGGTGTGCCTGTTTCCTATCCTTTCGGCTTCGGCCTTTCTTATACCTCTTTCGGTTGCTCCAAGCCTTCGGCAAAAATCGCCCCAAATTCCGCCAAGGGCGCCGACGGGTATGCCGTCACCGCTTCAGTCACAGTGACCAATACTGGCAATGTCGCAGGAAAAGAAGTTGTGGAGCTATATGTGTCGGCTCCGGGCGCAGGAGTTCCCGCTTCGGCAAGTTATCTTTCCGACACCACGGACAAACCTGTACGCGAACTGAAGGCTTTCGCCAAAACCAAGCTTCTTCAGCCGGGGGAAAGCCAGACTGTAACGATGAAGATTGACACTTACTCCCTGGCTTCATACAATGAAAATGCAGGACAATGGGAAACGGCCGCCGGAACCTATGCTTTCGAATTCGCCGCCTCGGCAGACAATGTACTTGCAAAATCCGCAATCAAGATTCCAAGAGGAATTTGGCCTGCAAACGCTTCCGCCTGCGCTCCGCAAAAATGAAATTCACCTGCATTTGCAGATGAAACGGCCACAAAAAGACGAAAGATATCAATACATCATTCCGAAGAGCCAAAGAGGGATCTTGTTGCCCGATAAAGGCCATCTGGTTGACAAAGAATGTCTCCCTGACAGTTCCGATTTCAGGATTTGAAGACAGGGCATACATTAGGTTGGAATTATCCAAGAGGATTTTTTCAGGTTTTACAAGGTTGTCATACGACTTGTTTTTCTCAGTTATGAGATTAAGCAGTTTTGCATTGTCCAGCAGATATAGCATTTTCAACCCCATATTGCGAGTCGCCGCAATCTGCTCGCAAAGAGCTTTGATGTTAGGGACAAACGGAACCTGTGCGGCAACAATCATAAGTAGTTTCTTTATTTTGTCCAATGTCTCGAATTCAACCTTTTCCACAGCAGGGATGTCGCTGTCTATTACGACCGTCACTGTTTCACGCAGCCTCACAAGAAAATCCTTTTCCACTTCTTTGTAGAAGGGATAGCAGCCATGCTGCAGGTACTGTTCAAAATAATTTTCATTTGATAAATAATCGTTATTTTTGTTAAAAATAGAATTTGACATTTATGAAACCAGTGTACATTTTTATTTGCCTCGCATTGATCTGTTCCTGCAACAAAAGCGGCACCAAGGACGACCAGACAAAAGAATTCAAAAATCCCATCGGATATTTCAAGATCGAAAACACAAATGGCAATTATTCAGTGATCCCGGATGAAACCATTGATCCGGAAACATTCTCAAGGTATTTTGAGGAAGGAGGATGGAAACTTGAACTGGAATGCGTGGCCCAACCGCACGGAGTGGACACCTTGGACATTCTGGTCGGAGGAGGCGTTGCATATATGGCAGCACAGGGAGAGGGTTTATTGAGGATGTTCTGTGTTTTGGACGACACTCCCGAGAGGCAGCATATTTGCTACGATGTCAAATACACTTATCAAGGAAACATATTCAAGAGTGATCTTAATTATGTTTCCTGCCACATAGATGGGAATTCCCTGATACTGGTGAAGAAGGAAAATGCAGACACCACGTGGACGTGTTGCAAATATGTGCACGTGGACGAATCCGAAATCAAGGAATTCGAGAAGACTTGCACATCAAGGAATTGACATATTCCGCGTGCCGACATGGCTTTGCATCGCAATCGTGCCATTTCTTGCGACATTCAATGTGAAATCTTGGCAAGGTTCGGATTATGATTCGGTGCGACAGGTCTTTCCCCGTCGCACTTTTTTTTGCAGGATAAGAAGTCCGCAGAAGGCAACCGGCCCGGATTCTCCTCCCATTTCCCATTATTATAATATTTTGCTCCATTCAGACTATCAATTAAATAGCATAATTGGTCATTTTAATTATATTGAAGTTTTCAGCATAACCCATATGATTAACTTTTAACACTACTGATTATGAATTTAAAAACTGATGCCGAAGCTTTCGCCTTGAACAAGGCGTATGATTTCTTAGACAAAGACCCTATGAACAATCTGTCCAGACTTGGGGACTTCCTTACCAGGCATATGCCCAAAAGCCCATCTCTTGTCGCCCAATTGACAACCATAGAAGAAGTCTCACACAATCCGAAGAACAATTGGTACAAGTTCATCCAAAACATTTGGACAGGAATAGACAGCGGAGTACGTCGCAGATTGTTCAACAACTTCGTGATCAACACAGCATTGCGCAGCAAGGAAATCCATGACAAACTGACCGAGAAATACGACTGCAACATACCTTGGGCGATATTGATGGATCCCACATCCGCTTGCAACCTCCATTGCATAGGCTGTTGGGCTGCCGAGTATGGCAACAAGCTGAACTTGACTTACGAAGAGTTGGATGACATCATAAGGCAGGCCAACGCCATGGGGTGCCATTTCTTCCTCTACAGTGGAGGCGAGCCTTTGGTACGAAAAAACGATTTGATAAAACTGTGTGAGGCACATCCCGATTCCGTATTTTCCCCATTCACAAATGGAACATTGATCGATGAACATTTCGCAGACGAGATGCTGCGAGTCCAAAACATTGTCCCGGCCATCAGTGCTGAAGGTTTTGAATCTTCGACAGACAGCAGGCGAGGCAAGGGAACTTACCAGAAAATCATAAAGGCAATGTCCATCCTGAAAGAACGCAAATTGCCTTTTGGCATATCAGCCTGTTATACGAGCGCAAACGTCCAGGATGTCGGAAGCGAAGAATATTTCGACAAAATGATAGAATGGGGTGCATACTTCTGTTGGATATTCACATACATGCCGATAGGAAAGGCGGCAGCTCCGGAATTGATGGCCTCGGCAGTGCAACGCCGGTTCATGTACGACCAGGTACGGAAATTCCGCAGGACAAAACCCATATTCACTGCCGATTTCTGGAATGACGGCGAATATTCCGGATATAAATCTTCTGTCGAAACCTATAAAGGGGGGTGCATTGCTGCAGGACGGCGCTTTCTTCACATAAATGCCAACGGCGACATCGAACCTTGCGCCTTTATCCATTATTCGGATTCCAACATAAGGAAGAAAACCCTGCTGGAGGCGTTGCGTTCTCCTCTCTTTATGGGATACCGACGTAACCAGCCATTCAACGACAACCTTTTGCGGCCATGTCCCGTTCTCGACAACCCGGGAGCATTGACGGACATTGTTGAAAAGTCCGGAGCGGAAAGCACCGACTACATTGCCAGGGAAACCGCCAAAGAATACAGCGACAAATGCGTTGAGAAGGCTCAGGCCTGGGCATCGGTGGCCGACGGATTATGGAGCAGAAAAGCATCACATTGACCATCGTCCATAAAACAGAAAAATCACTAATGTCATACAATTATGTTATACTCATTTTCAGACAAACACATTTGGGGATCTGAAAAAGGATCTCCCAAAAAAGGCAAGTTGAAGACTGACAATTGGGTCTTGTCCATACTCATGATCATTTTCATCTGCTCGCTCAACCCTGTAGTATCCACTGTCGGATCAGCCTGTCCGGGAATCGACATATTCCGTGTGCTGATGTGGCTTTGCATTGCCGCAGCCGTCTGTATCGCCGCATTGTTCACCGCAAAGGTCATACGCAACAAGGAAATCGATTTCTTCCCGATCCTTTGCATCGCGATCGTGATATTCCTTGCGATATACAATGTAAAAGCATAGCAATGCGGATTATGATTCGGTGCGACAGGTCTTTCCCTGTCGCACTTTTTCATTATGTGCGGCGAACCTCGAGCTGAAGCGGCTTGGTGCATTCATTGACCAGATACACAATGGAGACATACGGGATCCCGGAATTGGTGGCGAGTCCGATTTCACAAGTGCGGCTATTGGAATAACCGATCCTGCAATCTTTTACCTGAGACCTGAGCTTCCGCAAGGCATAGGCATTCATTTCAGGGAAAGTCATGCCTTTGTCACCTGCGAAACCGCAGCATCCGACCTCTTCAGGGACAATCACGTTTGAGGAGCACAGTTGCGCGAGTTTCAGGAAAATGCCATCTGTCTTCATCAATCTGGTCGAACACGTCAAATGTATGGGAACAGCCCTTTCCGTACGATGGAATTCAAGCCTGTCACGCAAGAATTCATATATGAACTCCGCAGGCTCATAAAGTTTCATCCGTGAGATTCCTTTACGCATCCGATGAAGACATGGACTCTGATCGCACAATATCGGATATTTGCCATGTTCGGAAGCTTTCCACAAAGCATCATCAAGGGCACTCAGATGCTTCTCGGCAAGATCCGGCATACCTTTGCTTTCCCATATTGTCCCGCAACAAAGATTGTCCATATCATCAGGGAAGATTATCCCATACCCCGCCTTGTGCAGAAGTTCGCAAGTTTCTTCCACAAGTGGCCTGCTTACAGGGGAATCCAAAGGCAGTCCCATACTTTGGTTGATGCAGCTCGGGAAATATACGACCTTCAAGTCCTCTCCTGCGTCTTTAACCATCCTGTCAGGCAGATTCTTGGGGATTTTGTAAGCATTCGGAGTAGAAGGCGTCCAAAGCACGATCCCGAACCGGGAATGCAACCATCTGCAAACACCGGCCATCGCTCGCGTTCCGATAGACAATTGTCCGACACGTGCACACGAGAGCATGAAACGGACGATGCCCTTTATCGTTACGAAATGATCGGAGGCCAACTCCCCAGCCTTTCTCGCCCCAAGATGCCGAGGCAGCGTCAGTTTCCTGATATCATGAGTCAGATCAGCCACATTTATGCCCATCGGGCAAGACATGGAACACAAGCCGTCGGCAGCACAAGATTTGTCACCCTGATAATAGTACTCCTTTGACAAGTTCCCAAGGGCCTTCCTGTTCTCATCCGCAT
>Ga0172377_10007719_pt1 | contig 11057 bp, 9 predicted proteins | sample Pumphouse3metaG_FD_119749 | JGI IMG/M metagenome (GOLD analysis project Ga0172377, IMG submission 119749) | Leachate microbial communities from a municipal landfill in Southern Ontario, Canada - Pumphouse #3 metaG | ecosystem: Engineered > Solid waste > Landfill > Unclassified | place: Canada... | reverse complement strand
TTGGAGCAGGTGATGGGAATCGAACCCACGTCATTAGCTTGGAAGGCTAAGGCTCTACCATTAAACTACACCTGCATTAGTAAGTAATATTATACCATATTTTACTTACTTTTCAATATTTTTTTTAATTTTGGAATAACGTTAATGAAACTTTACCTTTATCAAGCATTATATCTTCAACATAACAAGTTATTATATCTCCGACACTTAATACTTCGGTAGGGTGTTTGATAAATTGTTTACTAATTTTAGATATATGTAAAAGGCCGTCATTTTTTAAGCCGATATCGATAAAAGCTCCAAATGAAGCAACATTTCTTACAGTCCCTTTTAATTCCATTCCTTTGGCTAAATCTTCTAATTTTAAGATATCGCTTCTTAATATTGGAGGGACAATTTCTTCTCTAGGATCTAATCCGGGATTTAATAATTCTTTAATAATATCATTTAGTGTATATTCATCAGTATTAAATGTGTTTATAAGTTCATCTTTATTAACATTATTTAATTTTTCTTTAAATTCAATGGTTTGAATATTTTTAAGATCAAGTTTCAAATATTTTAATATATTGATTGTCAAATCATAACTTTCAGGATGAATTCCTGTATTATCTAAAGGATTGATTCCATTATTAATTCTTAAAAACCCTATTGATTGTTCATACACTTTTTCTGATGTTATTTTTTTTATTTCTTCACGAGAAGTAAAATTTGATTTTTCTTTAAATTTTAGAATTTTATTAATAATAGGTTTAGTTAATCCTGATATATGTTTTAAAATTGATTCAGAAGCGGTATTTATATTAACCCCAACATTATTCACTACTTTGCTTACAATAAAATTAAGGCCTTCAGTTAAATTTTTAGAATTTACATCATGTTGATATTCTCCAACACCAATCGATTTAGGATCTATTTTCACTAGTTCTGATAATGGATCTTCTACTCTTCTTCCAATACTAACCGCGCTTCTTTCTTGAACTTCTAAATTCGGAAATTCATTTTGGGCTTCTTTAGAAGCAGAATATACAGATGCTCCTGCTTCACTAACAATACAGTAGTAAACATTTTTTAAATCTTTAACAATACTAGCTATAAATTCTTCACTTTCTCTTGATGCTGTACCATTACCGATTGCTATTAAATTTAATTTATATTTGTTTATTAATTCTAATACTTTTTTCTTAGCACCTTCTTTATCATTTTTAGGTTCATGAGGATATATTACATCGATAGATAATACATTTCCTTTTTCATCCAAACTAGCTAATTTGCATCCGGTTCTAAATGCCGGGTCAAAACCTAGTACGCGATATCCCGATAATGGTCTTGTCATTAAAAGATTTTCTAAATTAATTTTAAATACTTCAATTGCCGATTCTTCTGCTATTAATGTTAATTCATTTCTAATATCTCTTTCAATACTTGGATAAATTAATCTTTTTAAAGCATCCTTTATAGCTTCCTCAACATAATCACATACAAAAGACTTGGGATTTTTAATTATTCTATTTTTTAAATAACCAAATATATATTCATCATCAAAACTTAAATTAACTTGGAGAACTTTTTCTTTTTCTCCTCTATTTATAGCAAGTACTCGATAATTTTTAGTATATTTTATTTTTTCATTAAAGTCATAATATATTTCATATTTTTTAGCTTCATCTATTGCAGCTTTTTTTAATTTAGATACTATACTAGCATTATTAAAAATATAATTTCTAATAAATTTACGATAACTAGCATTATCACTTATCCATTCACTAATAATATATCTAGTATTGTCTATTGCATCTTCTTTTGATACTGATACTATTTCACAAATAGAATTCATATTTCCATCAGTAGGAAAAGATATTATAAGTTTAGCAAGAGGCTCAAGCCCCATCTTTATAGCTTCACTAGCTTTAGTTTTTTTCTTTTCTTTATACGGTAAATAAATATCTTCTACATCTACTAATTTCGAACACGCTAAAATATTATTTTTTAATTCATCAGTTAATAAACCTTTTTCATCAATTAGTCTTATAACAGCTTCTTTTCTTTCCATTAAATTAGAATAATATTTATATTTTTCTTCTATTTTAGCAATTTGGTTTTCATCTAATGCTCCAGTTACTTCTTTACGGTACCTAGCAATAAAAGGTATTGTAGCGCCTTCTTTAAGAAGATTTAATACCGCTTCTATTTGTTTACTTTTGATATTTAATTCTTTTGTTAATTCACTTATTATTATTTCATTCATTATTATTTCCTATTCTATTATTACAATAAAAATTCCTCTTAAAGAGGTATTTTTAAAATTCAGTTAAATCTACTTTTTCATCTGCTAACATTTCGGCAAAAAGATCTTTAAATTTAGCTACTTCTTTTTTAAGGGCATCTGGATATATATTTTTAGCATTTGTTACTGCTTTATAAATATGTTTTATTCTTACTTCTTTAGCATTTTCAAATACAGCATAACTAAAGGCATTAGCTAAAATTGTTAAACAAATATCAGGATACCTACTAGCTATTTCATAGACTCTTTTATATTCACTCGTCATATCTACCAAGAATTTAAATATTGTTTCTTTTTGAAAATCAGTATATGCTAATTTAACATTAAGTTGAGTTTCAAATTTCGGATATGTTCCCATTAATATTTTCACAACTGTTTCAGGATCTGATTCAAGTACTTCTATTTTTTGGAATCTTCGTAAAAAAGCTCGATCACGTAAAATATAAGTTTCATATTCTTCAGTTGTAGTTGCACCAATCATTTTAATTGTCCCTCTATCAAGGCCTGGTTTTAACATATTAGCAAAATCAATATTATTATTTGATGTTGCTTTATTAACTAATAAATGAACTTCATCAATAAATAAAATGGTTTGATCCTTTGATTTTAATTCTTGAATCAATAATTCAATTCTTGATTCCGTATTACCGCCCGCCATAGTCGTACCTAATAAACTAGTTATATTAATTTTAATAATTTGCCAATTTTTTAAAGCTTTTGGAACCATTTCTTTTTGAATTCGATAACCTAATCCCTCAACAATTGCAGTTTTTCCTATTCCAGGTTTACCAACTAATAAAGCTCCTTTTTCAGGAGAAATAAGAGCTAAAATTGTTTGATCTATTTCTTTTTCTCGGCCAATTGCTGGATCAGTTAAATATTTTTTTTCAGTTAAATTTTCGCCATAATTATCTAATATGCTTATATTATCATTAGATATATTTAAAGTTTCAATTGATTTTTCTTCAGTTTTTTCTATTGAGGAAGAATCTAAATTTAATACTTCTATTTCCTTTTCCACTATTATCACGCCTTACCAAAACATTATAACATAAAGACCAATCTTTAAAAAGATATTAATTGTTTTTTATATCCTCCTGTTACTCCATAACAATTAATGGTTAATATAAAAGCTTTATTATCCATATTTTTAATTATATGTTTAAATCCATAATACTTATCAGTAGGTACTATTACTAATAAAACAGGTACTTTATTACTACTCATTTCAGTTATACCAATATTTACTTTATTTATTAGATGATGTGATATTTTATTTATATTTTTAGACTTTATAAAACACATCTTAAAATCTTTAATTCCTAATAATATAATATCTGTAATATAGTTTCCAAGTAATAATATAAACAAAGCATATAATGTTTTAGTAGGTCCAAATACAATCAAACCTGACCCTATTATAAATATATTAGTTAATGTTGATGCCTTTCCCATAGGTATTTTTAAGTAACGATGTAATATAGTAATTATAATATCACTACCACCAGTATTATATCCAGTACGATATATTATGCCACTAGTAATACCATTTATTACAGCAGCAAGCAAAATAATCATAAAGGTACTATTAAAATCAATATTTATATATTGAACTAATGGATTTGTAATAGTAACCATAGTATTAAAACATAAAGATCCAAATAAGGCTTTAAAGGTGGTTTTTTTATCTAAAAGAAAAAGACTTAATATAAATAATATTACTGTAGTGATATATAAAAATGCTACTATACTCAAGCCAGTTATTTCATTAATTACTATAGCTAAGCCTGACGTTCCACCTATGATTAATTGATTAGGTGTTAAAATAAGATTATAAATTATGGCAGTAAAAAATAATGCTAAAAAAAATAATATTAATCTAGTAGGCCTATTTTGACTATTTACTAAGTTTAAAATCTTATTTTTATTGTTCATAATATTTTCTCCTATTATAATAATACTATCTATTTTGATATAAATAAAGAAAAAACTTAAGAATTAATCTTAAGTTTACTATCCTATAATTTCAGATACAGTACCAGCGCCTACTGTACGTCCACCCTCACGAATTGAGAATTTAGTACCAGCTTCTAAAGCTACTGGACTAATTAATTCTACAGTCATATTAACATCATCACCTGGCATTACCATTTCAACTCCTTGAGGAAGTTCAATTACACCAGTAACATCTGTTGTACGAAAATAGAATTGTGGTCTATAATTTGAGAAAAATGGAGTATGACGTCCGCCTTCTTCTTTGCTTAATACATAAACAGCAGCCTTAAATTTCTTATAAGGTTTTACTGTTCCTGGTTTAGCTAATACTTGGCCACGTTCAACATCATCTCTACTAATACCACGAAGTAATATCCCAGCATTATCTCCTGCTTCAGCATAATCTAATGATTTTCTAAACATTTCAATACCAGTAACTACTGTTTTTTTAGTATCTCTTAAACCAACGATTTCTACTTCATCATTTAATTTAACTTGGCCACGTTCAACACGACCAGTACAAACAGTACCACGGCCTGATATAGTAAAGACATCTTCAATACTCATTAAGAATGGTTTTTCAGTATCTCTTACTGGAGTATCAATATATTCATCTACTGCAGCCATTAATTCTTCTATTGATTTAACATATTTTTCATCGCCTTCTAATGCTTTTAAAGCTGATCCTCTTATAATAGGACATTCAGCATCGAATCCATATTCTCCTAATAATTCTCTAATTTCCATTTCAACTAAATCTAATAATTCATTATCATCTACTTGATCACACTTATTCATGAATACAAGTATTTTTGGAACTCCTACTTGACGAGCAAGTAAGATATGTTCTCTAGTTTGTGGCATAGGTCCATCTGAAGCACTAACTACTAAGATAGCCCCATCCATTTGAGCTGCACCAGTAATCATGTTTTTAACATAATCCGCATGTCCTGGACAGTCTACGTGAGCATAATGACGTTTTTCAGTTTCATACTCAACATGTGAAGTATTAATTGTAATACCTCTTTGTCTTTCTTCTGGAGCTTTATCGATATCTGCATAATCAACAAAAGTTCCAAAGTTTTTTGTAATAGCCGCAGTTAAAGTAGTTTTACCGTGATCAACATGACCAATTGTTCCTATATTAACATGAGGTTTATTACGATCAAATTTTTGTCTTGCCATTTTTAATTCCTCCTATTTTCTAATTAGCAATATTTTATCTAATTCTTGAATATAATTCAAGTATTATTTTTCTTGTCCGCTGTTTTTGTTTATTATATTTTCAGCGATATTTTTTGGTACTTCTTCATAATGATCAAAGGTTGGAGTAAAAGTTCCTCTACCTTGAGTATTACTACGTAATGTTGTTGCTAAACCAAACATTTCTGATAATGGCATCATAGCTTTAATTAATAAAGCATTACCACGTGATTCTTGACCAATTGGTTTACCACGTCTACTAGTAACATCGCCCATTACATTACCCATATATTCTTCTGGAGTAACAATATCAACTTTCATGATAGGTTCCAAAAGTATTGGTTTACATTTATTTTTAGCATCTTTTAAAGCCATACTAGCAGCTATTTTAAATGCCATTTCTGATGAATCGACATCATGATATGATCCATCATATAAAGTAGCTTTAACATCAACCATTGGATAACCAGCTAATATTCCTCCCGCCATTGCTTCTTGTAATCCTTTATCTGTAACTGGAATATATTCACGAGGAACCACTCCCCCAACAATTGCGTCAACAAATTCATAACCCTTTTCATGATTAGGTTCGAATTTTATTCTAACATGTCCATATTGTCCACGTCCACCTGATTGTTTAATATATTTTCCTTCACATTCACCAGCTACTGTAAGAGTTTCACGATAAGCAACTTGTGGTTTACCAATATTAGCATCAACATTAAATTCTCTTTTCATCCGTTCAACTAAAATTTCTAAATGAAGTTCCCCCATTCCACTAATTACAGTTTGACCTGTTTCATGGTTTGTAGAAGCTCTGAAAGTTGGATCTTCTTCAGATAATTTTTGTAAAGCCATACTTAATTTATCTTGATCACCTTTTGATTTAGGTTCAATTGCAAGTTCAATAACAGGTTCTGGAAACACCATTGATTCTAATATACATGGTGTTTTTTCATCACATAATGTATCTCCAGTTCCAGTATTTTTAAGTCCTACTGCTGCGGCTATATCTCCTGCATATACTTCCTTAATTTCAGAACGATCATTAGCATGCATTTGCAATAATCTACCGATTCTTTCTTTTATATTTTTGGTTGCATTAAGTACATATGAACCACTATTTAAGTGACCTGAATATACTCTGAAAAATGTTAATCTACCAACAAAAGGATCGGTTGCTACTTTAAATGCTAAAGCACTAAATGGTTCTGAATCAGATGGATGTCTTTCAATTGCATTTCCTTTTAAATCAGTTCCATTAATGGCATTAACATCTACTGGTGAAGGTAAATAATCAACAATTGCATCTAATAATAATTTCACTCCCGTATTATGGAATGCTGATCCACATAATACTGGAAAAAACTCAGCTTCTACGACGCCTTTTCTAATGGCTTTTCTAATTAAATCTTCACTAATTTCATTACCTTCTAAATATTTCTCCATTAGTTCATCATTAAAATCAGCAATAGCTTCAATTAAAACAGTTCTTCTTTCTTGCACTATATTTTTTAAATCTTCTGGAATTTCTATTTCTTTTGCTTCTTCAGTTTCTTTACCATCATATTGATAGGCTTTTAAAGTTATTAAATCGATAATTCCATTAAAACTATCTTCTGCCCCAATAGGCCATTGAACAGCTTCTGAATTTACTCCAAAACGATCTTTAATTGCTTTTAAACTAAAAGAAAAGTCTGCTCCTATTTTATCCATTTTATTACAAAATATAATTCTAGGAACTTTAAATTCATCTGCTTGTCTCCAAACAGTCTCTGTTTGTGGTTCTGGTCCAGATTGAGAATCAAGTAATGTAACAGCTCCATCTAATACTCTTAGTGATCTTGATACTTCAACTGTAAAATCAACATGCCCTGGAGTATCTATTATATTAATACGATGCTTTTTCCAATAAGAAGTAGTTGCTGCTGAAGTTATAGTAATTCCCCGTTCTTTTTCTTGTTCCATCCAATCCATTGTAGATGCCCCATCATGAGTTTCTCCAATTTTATGAACTCGACCGGTGTGAAATAAAATTCTTTCAGTTGTTGTAGTCTTACCAGCATCAATATGAGCCATAATACCAACATTACGAGTATTTTCAAGACTATATTCTCTTGCCATTATTTATTCCTCCTACCATCTATAATGTGCAAATGCTTTGTTGGCTTCTGCCATTTTATGTGTATCATCACGTTTTTTAGCAGCGCCACCAACTCCATTTGCTGCATCTATTATTTCATTAGCCAAATTAATGGCCATTCCTTTTCCATTTCTTAATCTAGCATAGTTAACTAGCCAGCGAAGTGCTAAAGTTTGACTTCTAGTATCTCTAACTTCAATAGGAACTTGAACATTAGATCCACCAACACGACGAGATTTAACTTCTAAAGCTGGTTTAATATTTTCCAGCGCAGCATTAAATACATCTATTGGTTCTTTATTTGTTTGTTTTTTTATTATATCAAAAGCCTCATATAATATTTTTTCAGCTGTACCTTTTTTACCATCATTCATAATGGCATTAATTAATTTAGTAACAACTTTTGAATTATATATTGGATCAGGTAAAACATCACGTTTTACCGCTGGTCTTTTACGCATAATTTTTCCTCCTTAATTTTTTTTCGCTTTTTTAGTACCGTATTTACTTCTTCCTTTTTTGCGGTCATTAACTCCTTGAGTATCTAGAGTCCCACGGATAATATGATAACGAACTCCAATTAAATCCTTAACACGACCACCACGAATTAATACAACACTATGTTCTTGTAAGTTATGACCTTCACCTGGTATATATGTATCTACTTCACGTCCATTAGATAATCTAACACGAGCATATTTTCTTAATGCTGAATTAGGTTTTTTAGGTGTTTTTGTTCCAACACGAGTACATACACCTCTCATTTGAGGATGATTAGTATCAGTTGATTTTCTTTCTAAGCTGTTAAATCCAATATTTAATACTGGGCTATGTTTCTTCTTAGTCTTACTCTTTCTTTTGCTTTTTACTAATTGATTAATTGTCGGCATTTTTTTCTTCCTTCCTATGCACACTTCCTGGTGTGTAGTATATTGCTTAAAATAAAGTTCTACCTATATAGAACTTAAATAAATGCATTATTAATATATCATTATATTATATGCGGTGTCAATCTTTATTTTTACTTTCTAAAAAAAGCATACTTTATTTTGTAGTATGCTTAATATTTATATTAATTTTATTTTTTTTATATAAAACTATACTGAATATAACTATTCCTAATAAGCTAAAAATTCCAATAATTATATATATAGAAATATTATCAATTGTTTGAGGATTACCTACATTTTCAATTGTTAATATCTTTGTTGCAACATTACTTCCATCATAATCAGAAGTTTTAACTGTATAGTTACCGGGACTTAAACCTTCAATTTCAGGTAAAGTAATTGAGAAAGTATCACCTACAGCTGTTGCCGTTGTTAAATATAACGGCAAATTATCTTGACTAAATAAAACTACTACTACTTCTCCTGATCCATTTCCACTTAAACTAACTTGATTATCTACATATTTTACTTCCTTAATAGTAGCTGCATTAACTGTATTAAATGAAAACAATATTAATAAAATTGTTATTGTATAAATTATATTTTTCATATTCTATCACCAAAATCACTCATAACCCCTGCACCGATACCAAATTCAACTGATGGTAATTTATCACTATTAAAATCAATCGGACCATTAGTTAAGAAGACCGATGCCTTTGTTACCCCATCTATTTCATCATCAAATAAAACTATTCCATTGGGAGCAAAAGATTCAAAAGCTCCACAATCATCATTTGGTATACTATTAATCATTTCTTCATCATCAATTTGAACTTGTTTATATCCGATAACAGTATCACCTTTATATAATATTACTTGAAGATAAGCATCAAATATTTCACTATTGTGTTCTTCATTATTATATAAATATGCTTTATGCATAACATATCCTGCTTTTATTTGATTATCTTCAGGATAGTAAGATAATTCTATCGCCGTTCTTATTATATTAATACTTCTTTTTACGGTAGTACCATCTAACATTTCAATCGTAATCTCTACTGGAGTAGTTGTTTCCACACTTAAACTTGGAAGAGTAAATGTAGCACTTCCATCTTCATTAATAACTACATCACCTTTTGAGACGCTTTTAATTCCTTTTACTTGAGGACCCATAGCAGTTAAAGTTGCCTCTGTATTACCAAAAAATACTGTTACATCACCAGCTTCGTTATTTGTTACTATTGCTTCTTTAGACATTGTTGAGCCAAGACTAAATTCCATTCTTAATGGAGCATCAGCTATAACATTAATTAAATTATCGGCATTTAAATTACCTGAAGTATTTACTCTTTCACCAATTAAATGTAATCCTATTCTTCCATAATTAAAGAAATCATCAGTAACTGTAAGAGTCATTCTATCTTCAGAACTAACTACAGTATTATTAATATCTTGATTACCCATTAATCCTTCAATATGTAAATCTTCTAATTCTTGAGTTCCTTCTTCACATACATATACACCATTATCAGGTACAAATACATTATCAACTGTGCATCCTTTAGCTTTAAATGTTACACTTCCACTATTCCATGAACTTGGAATTGTGATATCATTTAAATCATCACCTTCAACCGGATTATCTATTCCACTAAAATATGCTAGAATCGGAAATGTTTCTGGCATTGGCCCATCACTTGGTCCATCTGGACCACTTGGCCCTGACGGTAAAGCAGCAAAAACAATTCCTATACTTATATTATCAGCAGAATTTATTGTAATATTTTTTATATTATCTCCAGGCATCGGGCCTGTTCCCTCACCATTTACATTAAAGCTAAGTACTTCAAAACCTGATTCAATAGTAAAATGAAACGAAACTTGATAAGGTTCAACAAATGTAGGTAAAATTATCATTCCATCTGCTGGGCTTAATGTCTCATCACCAATTTTAACTACTGCAGTCCCCATTAAGGTTTCACCATCATAATATTCAATTGAATTTCCATTAATTGTTCCATTAGCTAAATTAATTACTTGATCAGCAGCAAATACATTAATTATATTTGGCCCCCAAATCGATATAACCCCTAAACTTATTGCCATAAACACAATTAATACCTTATTACTAATAACTTTTAATTTTTTTACTACTCTTTTTATATAAATCAACCTCATATCTTAAATAAAATATACCACTTTATAATCCGTTTTTCAATTATAAAATTTTTTAAAATAAAGTAAAATCTTTAAATTTTACTTTTTAAAAAATTAAACTTCTTCTAATATACCACCATCAAAACCTTTTGTTTCATAGTTTTTACATTTAATATAAGGAGCATATTCATAATACATATAAACTTTTTTGACAACGACATATCCTTTACATTCTTCTTTTGATAATTTCATGTTTTTTAAAAAATTGTTTTTAATTAATTTATTGGCCGATATAATTGCCTCATTAGAAGGAAATCTATCCGGAAATTGACTGTAATATAATTTAGCACTTTCTTCTATTTTTTTTTCTAAATCA